>JAABUJ010000196.1_pt1 | contig 131672 bp, 159 predicted proteins | sample 5559131 | NCBI WGS metagenome assembly JAABUJ01 (sample SAMN10711875, study PRJNA513366) | rock metagenome | isolation source: Antarctica rocks | place: Antarctica: Victoria Land, Mt New Zealand nord | collected 2016-01-07 | reverse complement strand
CCTATACCCTACCCTATACCCTACCCTATACCCTACCCTATACCCTACCCTATCCCTATACCCTAACCCTATCCCTATACCCTAACCCTATACCCTATACCCTATACCCTACCCCTATACCCTATACCCTAACCCTAACCCTATACCCTAACCTAACCCTATACCCTATACCCTATACCCTATACCCTATACCCTATATACCCTATATATACGCCAGCTCACTGGTTCACCTTGGCAGTGAGCGCGTCGCGGTTCGCAGTCGCCCACTCCCGGAAGGTGGGGCCCTGGTAGATGGTGCGCTTCGGGTCACGCAGCTCGCTGTATGTCGGGGCCACCCGGTAGTACCGGAACATGGCCGCCAGGTCCTCTGCCGCCCCGGCGCGCACAGCCTTGCGCCGCGAGCCTCGTGGGCCGCGTAGAAGGGGCCCTGGCAGCTGTGCTGCTTGTGCGCACGCTGCGCAACTCCCGCAGCGAACGCCTGGCCGGCACAACTGCGGCAAACAGACTCATGCAAGCAGCCCGCTGCGGCAGTGTCGCGATCTGTAACCAGCACGAGCGACGCGCCTGCGCAAACACACGCTCAAGCGACCCGACATACGGCGCACACTCTCCGAAGCGTGTGGCACAGTGTCGGCGGGGCACTCCCTGCAAGGAGGCAGGGGCCGCGCACCCGCAGCCGGGAAGGGCATGCCAGCGTACTGCTCGTCGGAGATCTGCGCATACCTGCGCGCATGCGTTGTGCTGAGCGCAGGCGGCGGCTTGCCCCGGGGCTGTTGCTGCCGCTGCAGGGTCCGCCTGCACGGGGTGTGCTGCCAACACGCGACAGGGACCCATGTAATGCAGCCGTGCCACGAATGTCATATGAGCGTCATATGCATGTCAAGGTGGCCGAGGCCCTCATGCAGCAATGCCTGGTTGCGCTCCTGTCCTTGCTTACTCCTCAAGTGGCAGGACGCGGCACACCAACTGCTACCATGCCTCTCTACCTCTACCTCAACACACTGGGAGCGTCGCGCCGTCCGGCGGCAGGAGGACCGCGCCTGATTTTGGTGCCGGTGACCTCGGTCAGGATGTCTGCGACCTGCGTCCAGCTGATGGCCTCGCGCACGACCGGAATCGTCTGGCCGGCGTACTTCTCTGGGTCGGCAAACACCACTGCGGGGCGCGCACATGCAGCCCGCGTCAACAGCCGCTCTCTTGCCACATAGCATCGACGCACGCACAGGCAACCCGCCTGGCATCGCATGCCCAGCCGCCCTAGTACAGACGCTCGGGAGGGATCAGCGCGGCCAGTCGCGCGCTCCCGGGGGCCGGCCGCCGGCCTCTGTGGGGACGCTGCGCGAGGGTGCTGCAACGCGGCACGCAAATCGCAATCAGCACACCAGGCAGGAGCGGCCAGCGGTGCGCACGCGCGGCGCTCTGCCCGATGTCCGCCACGGCGTGCATGAGGAGCGGCGCCGTGCCGAGGTTGTCCGACCAGGTGCGGCTGCCGTCCGGCTGCGGCTGGAACACAAAGGTCTTGGCGTAGTTGTCGAAGAAGCAGCACGGCAGCAGCGCCGTGTAGGGCACGCCCGACGCCGCCAGGTACTCCTGACGGCGGCGCGCGCGCGGTGGGGGCGCGGTCGCGCGATACGCCAGCCGCGCCCGCGCAGCATGGAGCAGGGTGTGCACAGGGGCCCGGCAGCCGACGCTGGAGGCCCATCAGTGAGTAGTGGGAAGCAAGGCATCTGCATGCACTCTGCTTAACAAACATGTGCACGGGACACCTCTGGAAGCATGGAGCCGCCCGCCGCGCAGAGAGCGAGCAAGGGCCCGGCCTCCCTCGCCAACCAAAACGTGCGCGGTCCGGCGCTGGCACAGCGCAGGGCCCCCACACGCCGACCCCGAGCCTTCCCAACACACAAGCGCTGCCCCAGTGCACCTGGACGGCGGCCTTGGTCTGGAAGTGCGCGACGACATGCCCGGGGTGCGCCTTGAGCTCCGGCAGCGCGCCCTCGGGCAGCAGCTTGGCCGGGTCCTCCAGCGTGCTGAGGACGATGTGCTTGACTCCGGCCTGCGCGCACGGCCCCGCACCCTCCAGGTCCGGCCACTGCAGCCTAGCATTGCTGCACCAGCCGCACAGCGGCGGCGTGGACAACCCCAGGGGCCCCGGCGAGGGGCGCTGACCTCCTTGGCGGCATCAATGGCGTTCCTGCCGTGCTGCATCTCCGTCTCCGGGTCGCCGCCGCAGCCGTAGAAGTCGGTGACCAGGAAGAGGCCCGTGGCACCCTTGAACGCCTGCGAGGTACTCAATTCAAGTGTCTGCTGAAGCCGGCCCAGCGGAGCCCTAGCGCACGTGAACCACGCAAAAGCCATACAGGGAGCGCGCACGTGCTGCAGCGACTGCTTGTCGCCCATGTCTGCCTCAACCACCTCCACGCCCTGGCTGGCAAGCTCCTTTGCCTTGTCAGCGCTGCGCGTGATAGCGCGGATGCCAAACTTGCCCTGCTTCTGCAGCGCGGCCACGGCGCCGCCGCCCTGAGAGCCGGTGGCGCCAAGGACCGCAATGACGGGCGGAGACATGGGAGGCTACGCCTGTGCTGTGAAGGAACAGTGATGATTGGGATGAATGCGCAAGCGAGTGTGAGCTCTGCTAGTTGACACTGCAAGCCAAATGTTCTTGGAACTGTGAGCACAACGAGCCTCACGAGTGCAATCTAGGCTTTACTTGATGTTATGTGTAATATACACTTTATTGTAAGGTTGTTATGTAAAAATTGTGTAACCGCTCAGCTTGTCGACGCGATCCAGCAAGGTAGGGTTGTACTTGCGTAGCATCTGCGCATCCTGACCCGGCAAGTCGCTGCAGACATCCATAAACTTCCATTCTGCCTCGTTCAGGCTGTTCCTGGCATCTTTGTAACGATGGCTGTGTCGGTGCTGCCCCTGATCGCGCTCGTCCTTGTGACTCTGCACGCCGGCAACGCTGCGCGCACTGGGCCCGAGCTCACAGGTGATCCCGATCAAGCTGCCGATCACGCTCCTAATCAAGCTGCCCGTAGCGGGACAGCTTTGTGCGCACCAGATCACATCGCCTCTGCTTCAACCCACGTGTGCTGATCAGGCTGCTCTGCATCAAGCCATGTCAGGGCCGCGCTGACAATCAGCGCTCTGCGATTGCATGCAGGGCGCAAGCTGAAGAATTGCGTGGGCTTCTTGTGCCCAGCGCTCCAACAGTGGCATGGCGACGGACCTCATCAGCCGTCGGCACCCGTCCGCACAGCGCCGAGCGTCCCGAAACCGCCCACAAAACCTCACCCGCCAGTGCTCACAGGTGAGACCTGCAAACTCACTCGCTCTGCCCTGTCGCTCAATGCGCGCATCGCTGCTCACAGGAGGGGCCTTGCTCCTGGGTGGGTCGACAAGGTTGCACTGTGAGAGAGCTGTGGGAAGCATGCAGCCGTGCTGACAGTGCCGGAGGCGGTGATCTGGGCGCTACCCTTCTCGTAGATAGCCCACAGCCAGCTGTGGCACTTTGCCTGTGCAACAGCGGTGGGCAGCACAGGGACAGAACAGGCTGCCGCTGTGGTGGTGCGGCATGGTCTGTGTGCACTCTGCTGCAGCGTTGCACCCCTGCGCTTTGTCTGGCAACAGGATCTCGGGGTCGAGGCCTTTCAAGGCTGCCAGCGCTCCAGAACACGAGCCTGATCGACCGCACTCCCCTGCTGAGAGCAGGTATTAACACCAGCTGCGCTTCTGCGCAGCCGCCGAGGCCAACAAAATAAGAAGCGACTGCCGCAACCGCGGCTCTGCCGCTTGCAACGGAGACGTGACCAAATATGAAAATGCAGAATACTGTACGCGCCCACACACTGATTGCTGTCATGGTGTTGCAGCTTGCAGCCCACCTGCAGGAGCATGCTTCCAGTGCCAGCGCCTTGCCTGGAGTGCACAGTCTTACTGCCGTATCTCTTCCCTGGACCCACGTGCCTGCGCTAATCCTTGGTTCCTCGTGGCGCACCACAAGGCGGTTGTGGCCATGCCTCGAGCGTCTATGAGCGTTTGTGAAGACTGTGGGCCTGCCCTGGTCGGTCCCATGTGTTGGGAGTCTGAGAGGCGGTGCGGCCTGTGCAGGCCCCAAGGGCCAGGTGATGTGCTGCTCCAGCGGCAACGGCTACAGTGCGTATGCTGGAGCAACAAAGGGCACTGGAGCGAATACAAAAGCAGACTGTCGCGAAATGAAGTGTCGCAAGCAGTGCTGATGAGCGCCCTTGAGGTGCCAAAGGCGCCTTCAGGGTGCCGTCTGCGCACCGGCAAACAGCTGCAGGACTGCCCCAACGGCGGCGCGACAGGGAGGCTGCGCACACAGTTGGGCGCCTCTGTCTGAGCAGCCATGGGATGCTTGAAGGGATGCCCGCTGCAACAGCTTGCCCCTTGTTTGGTGGACACACCCGGGCACTTTACAGGGCCCTGGTGTGCCGTATACCGTATGCATTGTCATGGCGCCATGCTCCGGGCTCATGTGTGGCCCTGGGCGCCTCCCCTCCTGGGCAGCCATGACCGTGTGACCTTTGTGCCTGGCAGCCTTGATGCTTTTACTGCAAGAACTGCCAGATTTTGCATGCAACACTTGCATTTGGACACGTTTGACGAAGTGACCGCATGCAGCATGCCAGGCTGTGGGCAGCGGTGATGTGCATTGCGGTGGACACTGCGCATACATTTTGTGCAGCAGCTGCAATGCGCATGTGACAGTGCCTTCAATCGCAGAAGTACTTCCATAGAATGCGCAGCCCTGTTTGACATGTTGTGCGGTGTGGCACGCTGCGATGCGACACTGCCAGGGGCGCCGCTGTTGCGGTAGGTGCATGTGAAGTACTACAGACAGAGAGCTTTTTCGGGCCTCCAATGTATACAAGCTCTAGAGGTGACTGACTTACAACGCTGTGCATGGTGACCATGCCAGTTCTGGGGCGCGTACTAGCGGTTTGCCATGCCAGTGCCATGCTTTCAGTGCATACCAGGTTTTGGTTGCAGTCCTGCCGCACGACATGCACTTTGCCTCCGAGATATGCATCGATCCAGAAAAGCACTCGCTGCACACAAGGGCCAATGCACCTGCCCCCAGCACCGTCAGCGCTGGACTTTACTGGGGCCACAGTAAAAGGAGCCACATTTGACTGTCAGCATTGGGGGCCCTAGCAGATGGCCGTGAGAAGCAACGGGCTGAGCAAGGCACCCGCGGCCTGCTCAGACTGTGCCTGCCCTCCGTTTGTGCCGCCTGCAGCAGCAGCCATGGCGGCCGCGCGCGCGTGAACCAGCCGCGCATGGCATTCATCTTCAGGTCCATCCAGCGCGGCCTGGCCGTGGTGGGCGGCGTCACGCTGGTGGGTGTCGGCGGCACGGCCTACGTGCTGCAGCGGGCGCGCCAGGTGCCTGCCTTCCCGACAGTGACGCGGGCGCTCGCGCGGCGCCGCCCGCCGCTCTCTTGCGATGCTCGCTTGGCGTGCCCGCCGCAGGACGCGCTGCAACACCAGCTCAACCTGCCGGAGCAGTTTGTGCTGGACATCGACCTGGAAGACATCCTCCTGGTCGAGCGCTCCATCCCCAACCCGCTGCTCCAGGCAGGGCGCCCGCAGCCGCGCCCCTGGCGTACCCGCACCGCCGTCTGGCAACGCTCCTGAGCACTGCCTGGCCCGTCGCGCAGGCGTTCGGCAGGGCCAAGACGCAGCTCGAGCTGAAGCAGGTGCGCGGCGCGCGGCGCCGTGCCTGCTCCCGGCTCCCCGGGAACCAGGCTGAGCCGGGCGGCGCGCAGGTCGTGGCGGCGCTGAGCGCGGCCGGCGACGACGAGCGCGTGCGCGGCGTGGTGCGCCCCCACGCCCGCGCGCCCGAGACTGCGAGCGCGCGCGCGCGCCCGGGCGGCGGCGGCGCAGGCGTGCGGCCGCGCGCGCAGGTGGCCACCATCGGCGGCAACCAGGCCTTCTCCGGCCTGGCGCAAGTGCAGGAGCTGCGCAACGCGGTCGCCGACTTCCGGCAGCGCAGCGCGGGGCGCGCGGCGACCGTCGCGTTCGCGGACGCGTTCGGCGAGGCGGGCGCCAACGGCACGATCACCTACTACCTGGCCACCGCGTTCGAGCGCGTGTACATGCAGCCGAGCGGGCTGCTGTCGGTGAGCGGGCTGGCGTCCAGCACGCCCTTCCTGCGCGCGCTGTTCGACCGCTGGAACGTGCGGCCGCTCTTCCTGGCGCGCGAGGAGTTTAAGAGCGTCGCCAACCAGGCGCGCGCTGGCCGCGCCGGCCCGCCCGCGGCCGCGCCCGCCGCCGCGCCGGCGCCCTGAGCCGGCGCGCCCGGCCGCGGCGCAGTTCACGCAGGCGGGCTACACGCGGGAGCACCGCGAGTCCACCGAGGCCGTGCTCACCTCGTACGTGCGCCAGATCGTGTCGGGCGTCGCCGCGGCGCGCGGCCTGGAGGTCGCCACGGCGCGCCCCCGCCCGTCTATCTACTCTGCGGCGAGGCGCGCGCGCCGGCGCCGAGGCGGCGGCGCGGCGCGCAGGTGCGCGCGGCCATGGACCAGGCGCCCTTCACCTGCGCGCAGGCCATCGAGCGCCGGCTGGTGGACGGCGCCAAGTACAGGCGCGCCCCTGGCCGCCCGCCCGGTGCTCTAGGGGGGCCGGCGGGCGCAGGGACCTCTGCCGCGGGGGCCGCGCCGCCCGACCGCCGCGCGCGCGACCGGCAGGGACGAGGTCATGGAGCTGGTGACGCAGCCGCCGGGCGCGGCCGCGGACGCGCCGCGGCTGCCGCGCGTGCGGCTCACGCGCTACCTGCGCGCGCGCGAGCTGCGCGCCGCCGCGGCGCGCGGCTCGGAGGCGGCGGCCGCGCTGCGCGCGCTGCTGCTGGGCGAGGCTGCCGAGGAGGGCGGCTGGGACGCGCCGGCGCGCCGGCCGCCCGGCGGCCGGCCCGCCATCGCGCTGCTCACCGCCAGCGGCAACATCGTCAGCGGCAAGGGCTCCGGGCGCGAGGTGGCCCAGAACCAGCAGATCGCGAGCACGCCGTTCTGCCGCGCGCTCGCGGCCGCGCGCGACGACCCGGCCATCGCCGCCGTCGTCGTGCGCCTGGACAGCCAGGGCGGCTCCGCCATTGCGAGCGACACAATCGCGCGCGAGATGCAGCGCACGCGCCAGGCCAAGCCCGTGGTCGTCAGCATGGCGCGCCCTGGCCGGCCTGTCCCCACTACGTGCGCCGGCCTGGCGGCCAGGCCTGACGATTATACCCAACCCCGCGCAGGGCAACGTGGCGGCGAGCGGCGGGTACTACATCTCCGCGCCCGCCACCAAAATTGTCGCGCAGCCCAGCACGCTGACGGGCAGCATCGGCGTGGTGCGCTCGGCGCGCGGCGGCCGGCCGGCGCCGCCGCCCCGCCCGCCCCGCTGTGTGAGCATGTGTCAAGGCGGCAGCATGCCTGTTGTGCAATTATTTTTAGCAGGCGGGGCCAGCAGGCGCCGAAAGCAACGACTTGTTTGCACGCCGCCGAGGAGCCCGGCACGGCGGGCTGACGCGCGGCGCGCCGGCGCCAGGTGTTCGGCAAGTTCAACGTCGGGCCGGCGCTGCGCGACCAGGGCGTCAACCCGGAGACGATCGCGGTGGGCGCCAACGCGGACGCCATGCTGCCCTTCGCCGACTTCACCGGCAGCCAGCGGCGCACCATCGACGGCATCGTCGACAACGTGTACAACGGCTTCCTGCTCAATGCGCGCGCCCTACCCTACCCCAACTCCACCCGCCCGGTCCCCAGCTTAGTCGCTTGGCTGCGCCCTGACGCACGGCGGCGCGCCGAGCTGGCGGCAGGTGGCGGCCGGGCGCGGGCAGACGGTGGAGGCGGTGCGTCGCGTGGCGCGCGGGCGCGTGTGGACGGGCGAGGACGCGCTCGCGCACGGCCTGGTGGATGCGCTGGGCGGCCTGCAGGACGCGCTGCGCATCGCCAAGCAGGAGGCCGGCCTGCCGCTGGAGGCGCGCGCCACCCGCCCCCCCCAACGTCCTGCGGCCTGGCAGCGGCGCCCGCGGCGCGCCGCGCCGCCGCGCCATGGCGCTCTTTGACGCGGTTGCTCATTAGTGGTTGCTGAGCGCGCGCGAACGCCGGGCGACCACCCCGCGCGCGCGCGCGAGCAGGAGGGCGCGGTGGACGTCCAGGAGTGCCCGCCGGCCGCGCCCGCGCTGGTGCAGCTCACGCGGCTGCTGCGCGGGTCGCCGCCGCCGGAGGCGACGGGCGCGCTGGCCGCGGTCGACGCCGTGCCGGCGCTCGCGTGCGAGGCCGCGGCGCTCGCGCTGTCGGCATCCCTGCCGGCCGAGAGCGCGCTGCTGGCGCAGGTGCTGCAGGCCGCCGGCGGCGGCGGGCTTGCTGGGGGGCCCCAGATGCATGCGCTCGACTCCTTGAATATCAGCGCCAGGTAGCCCTGTCTGCACCTGGCGTGCTGCCTGGCCGGCGCTCAAGAGTGTTCCTGCCTGTGATCTGTTTTGTCTGCCTGTCCGGGTGTGCTCTGTCTGTCTGTCTGGTGCTTGCGGTAGGATGTAGGGTAGCAAGGACTGCGTAGGTTTACAGGGCCATGCACTGGCACCCAAGCGCTAGCTGAAAGTATGAGTGGAACAATTCGCGTTGTTGTGGGAACTGATGCAGCCTAGCTATGGGAACAGAGGCATGCATTCCAGGGGGCGCAGCAAGGCTCAGTCCCGCGCGGCCCGCGCCGGCCTGGCCGTCACCAGCCAGTAGGCCAGGCCGAAGAAGGGCGTGAAGCGCAGGCGCGCGGGCGCCTCGTCCATCAGGATCGCCTGGAACGCGCCGTACAGGACCATGTCCAGGATGAAGGCGAAGAAGACGCGGTTGCCCTGCGCGCCCGGGGCGCGTCAGCCAGGCGCGCCGCCCGCCGGCGGCGCAGCGCGCGGGCGCAGCGGGCGCGGCGCGCCTGCAGCTCGCTCAGGAAGTAGGCCCAGCGCTCGGCGGCGCCGCCGACCTCCGGCCGCGCCGCGGCCACCCAGACAAACGTCAGCGCGCCCACCGCGGCGCCCACGACGCCGATAGCGCGCGCGTAGCCCGGCAGCCGCGCCGCGTCGGCGCCCGAGGGGCTGCGCCCGCCCAGCGCGCGACCGGCGGCCTCCCGCAGCGCCATGTAGGGTATGAAGAAGACGTTGGTCAGGAACTGCGCGCGCGCGGCGCGTCAGCCGCCGGCGCGCGCATGCGCAGCAGGGCGGCTGCCGCGCTCTGCGCCGTGCCTGCGTGGCCACGTAGAGCGGGAACTTCCGCCGCACGCCCTGGCCCTTGCGGTCGGCCATCATCAGCGGCAGCAGCATCAGCGACCTGCGCGCCCCCGCACGCCTCTGCGCGCGGCGCCCAGGCCATCGGACTGGCTCCCAGGACGGCTCCGGGCGCGCACCACGCGTTGACAAAGTTGAAGACGCCCAGGCCGACGGGGTGCACCTGCGCGCGCGGCCGCCTCAGCTGCCGGCCCCTTGCTGCGATCACACGCGGGCGAGCGGGGCGCGCCGGCACGTCCGGGATGAAGGACAGGCCCAGCGAGCTCATGATGGGGTTGACGTAGAAAAAGGCCAGGCTCTGGTACAGCGTCTCCAGCAGGATGTCGGGCGGGGTCTCCAGCGCGGGCCTGCGGCGCGGCCGCGTCCCGTCGCAGGGCCGGGCGGGAGGGGCGCGGCGGGGCGCCAGAGAGCCGGGCGGCGGTACCTGCCCGGCGCCGCGCGCGACCCCATGACGAGCGCGATGTACCCTGCGCGCGCACGCGCCCGCTGCAAAAATGCTCGTGCATTCCGACAACCAGAGATTTACACACAGGACGCAGCCGCGATGCGCGGCGCGGCCCGCACCCGCGTAGAACAGCCACACCGCGACCGCCCGCCAGGGCACCTCCTTCAGCGCGGCCGGGTTGGCCCGCGGGCCGAGCTTGCGCACCACGGGCGCCAGCAGCTTCAGGCCCTGCGTCGCCGCCGGCGCCCGGCCTCAGGCCCGCCGGCGGCGCGCGCGCAACCCGCGCTGGGTGTAGGAGTAGGGTCGAGGGAGCCTGGCTGCGCCGGGCGCGCCAGCAGGGCGGAGCTGCCGGGCTTGAGCGCCGGCTCCACCAGGTCGCGCGCATACACGATGCGGCCCTCGGCGTCCAGCTCGTAAAAGCTGCGGCCCGTCACAGCGCTTCAGCGTGCCCCGCGCGAGCGGCGAAAGGGCGAGCCTGCCTCGCGCGCGCGCGACCCACCTGGCGCCGCGCGAGAAAGGGAACTCGTTGCCGTCCACCTCCACGTGCCTGCCCCCGCGTGCGCCCCGTCGCACTCCGCGGCACGCAGGCTAGCGCGTGGTCACAAGGCGGCGGGCACGTGCTTGCGGCGCTGCGCACCACTTGACGCCGGCGGCCCGCGCGTCGCCCTCCGTGATGTCCTCGACCGCGAACTTGAGGTCTGGCGGGACGATCGACCTGACCTTCTCGAAGTAGGCGCGGATGGCCTCGTGGCCGCAGAAGGGCTCCAGGTAGATCATGTCGTGGTCTGCGGCGCGGCCCGCCCTTTCAGCCTCAGCAACGCGCTCGCGCGCTCAGGGCACCGGCCGGTCGCCCCCAGCGCTCAGGCACCAGGCGCTCGCAGAGCGGCACAGCCTCTGACAGGGGAAGCTGCGCAGCGCGCACAGCGGCAGTCCGGCGCCATGAGCGCCAGGATTGCGTCCACGTCGCCCGCGTTGTACGCAGCATAGTACTCCAGGACCACGTCCTTGGCCTGCCTGCGCCCCGCCCCATGCTGCGCTGTCCGGTGCTCCCGCTCCGCCTCCACCATCCCCGCACCGCTCGCTGCTGCCTGCCAGGAGCGCGCGCGGTTGCCAGTCGCTTGTACATGCATCCAGAATCACAGGGACACAGGAGAGGCAGCCACGCGGCAACGTCGTAACACAGCCTGCGGGCCGAAGAAGCTCGCTGAATTCGATACCACAAACACTGCACGCTGCTGGCCTGCGCTCCAGTTTGCATGCACGCATCACTGAAAACTAGAAACCGCAGTTACCACAGGCACCTGCTGCGCCGCCGCCATGTTGCTCATCCGTCGCTCAGTCCGCCGCCTGCCTCTTGCCGTGCTGGCAGCCTGGGGCAGAGGGCGAGCCCATGCTTGATGCGCTACATAGTGGTGCTGCCCTGCGGGAGAGTGGACCGGGCCTGAGTAAAGTAGAAGCGTGTGCACTGGGGCAGCAAATGTACAAGTTGTACAATCTCATCCAGAAGCGCACACCTGGAGCACCAACTCGGCCCTGAGCGCAGGAAGAAAAGCAAACGTGCATGTTCACCCACCTGGCCAGCATCCCTCTTGTCTGTACAGACAACAGTCGCTGTCAAAATTATGTTCATTTCATGCATGCAGCACTTGCCACACCAGCGCCCTACCCTCGATGTAACCCCTGCTCCAAGCAGACTTGGCCCCCAGCTGGGGTCTCACTCCGCTCCACCTCGTTCGTTGCCCGTTAGGACATGCCTCACTCAGGATCAGGCTCCAGCACCACCGGCCCCTGCCGCGGCGCAGCCACCCCGCGCGCCTCCTTCCCGCGGCCGCGCCCGCGGCCACGCCCGCGGCCGTGCTTGCCGCGGCCGCCGCCGCCGGGCGCGGCCGCCGCCGCGCCCGCCTCGTCCGCGCCCGCCTCGCCCTCGGCCGCGCCAGCATCGCCTGCGCCCGCGCTCGCGCCGCGCCGCTTCTTGCTGGGCGCGCCGTCCACGGCCGCCAGGTTGAGCTCGGGGTTGGCGCGGCCGGTGATGCCGGCGACCGCCAGCTGCAGGCGCTTGGACTTGAACTTGGCAAAGCGCTGGCTGTACAAGAAGTTGTCCATGGTCGCCTGCGACTCGCGCGCGTCGAACGCCTGCCGCGCGCGCGCGCGCGCCCTCGCGGCCCGCCCCCGGGCCGCTGGCCGGGCACCGCGCGCGCGCATGCCCCTGCGCTGCTGGCCGGGCGCCGCGCGCGCGCATGCACGGGGCGCCTGGAGCACGGGCGCCAGCTCTGTATGCGCCCACGCAGGGCCAGGGTTACGGCGGGCGCGCCTTGAGCACGGGCGCCAGCTCCGCGCGCACGCGCTCGGCGGGCCAGCCGAACTTGTCGCGGCAGAAGGCCTCCAGCTGCGGCACGTCCGGGCGGCCCATCGTGAAGCGCTCGCGGCACTCGTCCACGCGCGCGCGCAGGTACGCGGCCACCACGTCGCCGCTGGGGAAGCCGGCCGGCAGGTCCCAGTTCTTGCGCAGCTTGCGGTGCCGCGCCTTGAAGGCCGCGATCGGGTCGGGCGCCGCCGGCTCGGGCGCCGCCGCGTCGGCGTCAGCGTCGGGCGCGTCGTCCAAGGACGCGGCGGCCGCGGCCTTGCGCTTGCCGCGCGGCGCCTTGCGCCGGCCGGCCATCTGCGCCTCCCGCAGCGCGTCCAGGTCGGGCTCGCGCACCCACTCCGCAAAGTCGCCAAAGTCCTCGCCGCGGAATGCGCGCACCACCTGCCGGCGGCGCCGGCGCCCCGCTGTCACAGGTGGCAGGCGCTGCGCCTCGCCTTGAGCGCTTTGACGATGCTGCGGGCGCGCGCGCGGGCGGCGGCGCGGGCGCCGCGCCTCGAGCGCATTGACGATGCCGATGCCGGCGACGCCCTCGGTGTAGTCCGAGCCCAGCAGCAGCGCCAGGCGGATGAGCGCCTGCTGGTCCAGGCCCAGCTCGCGCGCCACGTCCTCCGTGCGGAACTCCTCCACGTACTGCTTCTCCGCGAACAGGTGCCTGCGCGCGCTTTAGGGTATGGCACGCTAGGGTTTTGGTACAAAAATCCCCTAACGCGCGTATGGGTGCATCAGGGTATATCCGAGCCCCGCGCGCCCGCGCGGCCGGCCGGCGGCGCGCCGCGCACCTGAACACGTGGCGGCCGCCGAACAGGAAGACGTCGTTGTCATCGGTGACCACGCCATCGACCAGCCCGGCCGCGTCCAGCCAGGCGCACTGCGCCTCGGCCTCCTCCGGCGCCACCAGGAACGGCAGCCCAAACATGGCCAGCAGCGCGCGGCACTCGCCGTACATCTCGCTGCTCGGGTGGTCCGCCAGCACCATCGCGCGGCGCTGCTGCGCCTCCAGCGCCTGCGCAGCGCCGCGGCAGCATGTGCATCATAATGTTAGCATCCGGGCGGGCCGGCCGCGCGCCCCGCACGCGCCAGGTCATCACAGCCTCCGTGCGTGGGGCCCGCTCCCCGGCAGCCAACCCGACACAGCCCGACACAGCCCGAATGTCTGTGAAGGCCAGCGCGCGGCGCCCGCACGGGCCGGCCGGCGCGCGCACCCGCGTCTCCGCGCCCAGCGCCGCCAGCTCGGCGTCCACGTCCAGGCCCTGCGCCCACGCGGCCGCCGCCTGCGCGCCATCCAGCGCGGCCGCCGCCTGCGCCTCCAGCGCCGTCGCCGCGTCCGCCGCCGCCTCGTCCGCCATCGCCGCCTCGTCCTCGATGGCCGCCAGCAGCGCCGCGTCCGCGTCGCCCGGGCCCGCCCCGGGGCGCGACGGCCGGGGCGCCGGCGGCGGGCGGGCCGTCGCCGCCTGCCTCGCCGCGCCCGCCGGCGCGGCCGACGCCGGGCCTGGCTTGGCCTCCGCGGCCGCTGGCGACGGCGGCGCGGCCGGCGGCGCCGGCGCCGGCGAGCCGCTCCGCGCGCCTGCACCCTGAGCGGCGGTGGCCGCGGCGCCGGGGTCCTCTGCCGCGGGCGCGGCCGGCGCGGCCCAATCGTCGCAGCCGCGCGCCTCGGCCGGCCGCGCCTCGGGTGCGCGCGCCGCTAACCAGGCGGGCGTGGCCGCCGGCGGGGCCGCCTCGGAGGGGCGCATCGCGCCGTCCCCAGCCGGCGCCCCGCCCGCCGGCTCCTCCTTTGGGGCCATAGCATCAGCCGCCCGCCCGGCGGCCGCCAGCTCGACGGCCGCCGCCGCCGGCGCCCGCAGGTCGCGTGCGCGGTCCTGCGCACCCGCCCCGCCGCCCGGCTCTGTTGGGCGCGCGCCGCGCCGCTCCGCCGCTGGCGCGGCAGCGGGCTTGCGTGGGCCACCCGCGTGCATCGCAAGTGGTGCATCCTGCTGCGCGCCCGGGCGCGCGCAGGCCTCCGCCTTGAGCGGGCGCCCGGCGTCGGCCCCGCTCGTGGTCGACCTCGGCGCATGCGGGTCTGGCTGGGCGTCCGCGCCCGCCGCCTGCTCCGACGGGCGCGCGGCTCGCTGCTCGGGCGGCTCGCTGGCTGCCCACTGTGCTGGGCCCGTCGCCGCCTCCGCCGGCCGCCACAACGCGGGCAGGCTCTTCTCGTGCTGCACGGCCTCGCCCTCCCTGGCAGCGCCGCCCCCGCCCCTCCCCGCCGCCAGCAGGCGGCCCGCGCCGCCGGGCTCATCCGCGCGCTGCTCGGCGCCCGCCGCGCTGCTCTCGGGTGGCACGCTAGGCAGCAGCGCAGCGGCGCCGGCGCCGCCGCTGCCGCCCGCGCCGGCGCCGCGCTGCTCGGCGGAGCTTTGACGCGCGCCCGTGCTCAGCTCGGCGTCCTTGGGCTCCCAAGCGCCGCCTGGGGCTGCGCTGCCCGCCGCGCCCGGCGCTGGCGCCGCTGCACCCCGCGTCGGGGCTGCCACAGAAGCGCCCGCGTCTTCTGCCTCAGCGTCGGGGCGTCCCGCAGAGCCCAGCCTCGCCCCCCACGGCGCGCTGTCTGACGACCACGCGCGCCCCGGCCCCGGCGCATCGTCCCGGGCCGCGCTTGGCGCTGCGCCCGCGGGCCCCGCGCCCGCGCCGTCCGGCGGCGTGGCGGCTGCCTGCGCCGCCGCGGCCGCGCGCCGCCACACCTCCTCGCCCTCGCTGTCGTCGCTGCCCGCGCCTGCGCAGCCCCGTGCGCGACATGGGCTCCCCCGCGCGCGCGCAAGCGGCAGCGGCCGGGTCAGGGGCGGGCCGCACCGCGCGCGGGCGCCAGGCTGCGCCGGATGGCCTCCTGCAGCTCGGCATCCTCGGCCTCAGCCTCACCGGCGGGCGGCGGCCGGCTCCGGCGCTTGTCCTCGCCCCAGTCGCCCAGCTTGCGCCCGAACTGGAACCCGTGCGACAGGCTCCAGTATTTCTGGCGCTGCTTCATGCGCTCGCGCCAGGCCGGCCCGCGCTGCTCGGCCGACGCCGCGCCGCCCGCCTCGTCCTCGGCCGCCTGCGGCCGCGCCCCGCGCGTGGGCGCCCGCTGGGCGCGCGGCGCGCCGCCGGGCTGCGGGGCGGGCGCGGCGGCGGGCGCGCCTGGGGCGCGGCCGGCGCATCGCCGCCGTCCTCGACGGCCTCCCACTCCACGCCGTCGTCGGAGGCGGCGTCGCTGCCGCTGCCGCTGCCGCTGGCCAGCAGCGCGCCCATGCTCGCGCCCGCCGGCAGCGCCAGACTCAGCTCGATGGCGCCGGCCTCCGCGGCCGCGCGCACGGGCTCGGGCTTCACCTCAGCCTCCGCCTCCGCCTCCGCCTCCGCCTCTGGCTTGTCCTCCTGCGCGGGGCGCGGCCGGGCGGCGCTCGCGGGCAGGTGCGTGAGCGAGCGCGGGCGGCGCAGGGGCGGCACGGCGGCGGCGGGGCCGCGCCTGCAGGATATACTCGCGGCCCTCCTCGGCGGCGATGCGGCGCGCCTGCACGCCGCCCGCGCCGGCCAGCGCGCTCGCGTTCATGGCGTCCTTGACGCTGTTCATGCGGCGCCTGCGCGCGGCCGCCCCCCCCCGTCGGCCCACCAGCGCCGGGCGCAAGCCGTGGGGAAGCGGCAAGCGGGGCTAGGGTTAGGGTAGGGTGGGGCAGAGGGGCGCGCGCTTCAGCGCGGACGCCTTGAGGTACTCGTCCATCTGGAAGCTAGAGAAGCTGGCCGGCTGCGCGGCGCGCTGCTGGAAGGACTCGCGGTTGCGCGCCATCTTCTCATCGCGCAGCCGCTGCAGCAGCTCCAGCTGCATGCTGGTCGGCAGCGTCTGCAGCACCACCGGGTCCAGCTCGTCCGCGTCCGCCAGCGCCAGCTCCACCTCGCCCTGCTGCCCGCCGGCCCCGCCTCAGGCGCGGCGCCCAGGCGCAGCCCCGCACCCTACCCTGACCCCATCCCGCCGGGGCGCAGGCGGCGCGCCTCATCGTCGTCCGCGTCCTCGCCGTCGTCGGGCGGTCCCGCCGCGGCCGCGCCGTCGGCGCCGTCTGCCTGGGCCACGTGCGGCGCGCCGCTCGGACCGGCGGCGGGGCCAGCTGCCTGCAGCCAGGGCACAGCACGTCGGGGCGCAGAAGCAGAGTGTCCAGGAAGACAAGCGATCAGGGCCGGCCGGGGCCGCGCCAGCGCCTGCTCGGGTCGCGCCGGTGCGTGGGCGGGCGCGCCGCCGCCGTCCGGCGCGCCCGCCGCCGGGGCGGCCTGCTCGGCGGCCCCGGGCGCGTGCGGGGCCGGGCCGGCTGCCGCGGCCCCGGAGCGCGCGGCCTGCGCCGCCGCGACCTGCTGCAGCGCGTGCGCGCGCAGCTGCGTGTTCAGGATCTGCTCCGCCAGCTTGCGGTGCTGCACGGCCTGCTGGTCGCGGCGCCTGCGCGGCGCGCGCGCGTTGTCGGAGGCCGCCGGGCGCGCGGAGGGCGGCCGCGCGTGGGGCGCCGCCCGGCGCCGGGGGGGCCACCGCACTTGCGCCGAGCGGCCGTTGTGCGCCGCTTGAGCACGGGCGTGTTGCCGTCGAACACGAATACCGGGCGGACGCGGTGGAACAGCAGCCTGCGGCGCCGCGTCAAGTCGAGGGGCGCTGCTCCCGGGCGCGGCGCGGGCGGGCAAGGGCGGGGCGGCGGTGCGGCACCTGCAGATCCTGCGGAAGAAGCCGAGCAGGTGCGCGTTGTGAATGACCTCGCCCCGCTGGTCCCTCATCGCCGCCAGGAACTGGTGCAGCCAGATGGAGGCATCTGCGCGCACACACCCGGTGTGATCAGCGTGCGTGCAGCGCCCTGCTGGTGCAGGTGGCTGCAGCGGCACTGCATGAGTGGCCGTCCGAGGCGCACCGATGGCCAGGCGCTTGTTTGTGAGCGTCTCGATGTTCACGCGCCTGCCCACGGGCTCCAGCAGCTGCCACAGGTCCTTGACCCCCATCGCCGCAGCCGCCGGGCCTGCAGCCGCGCTGTGGCACCTCCTCCAGATTCACGTCAGCAAGGACAGGCGTAGTACAAGTGCCTCCCAAGGCCCTCTGCTGCTGGCCCTAGCCAGTGCCGGAGCACCGACCGGCTGGCCGGGAGGAGGAGGGTGAACTTGGACCAAGCCCGCAGTGTGGTGTACTGGAGGCGCGCGTGCTGCCAGGCAAGGACCGCCGCGTGCGCCGTGTAAGCAGCGAGCGTCACAGCAGCCTGCTGATTCAGCCGCAGAGTCTGCAGGGGAGCGGCAGGCGAGGCCCCGCCTCGGGGCCTGGCTGCCCCGGCAGCGGGCAGCCACCATGGAGGCGCGCAACGAGAGCGGGTGCGGGTCGCTCAGGCACGCGCTGCGCCTGGCACCGCCTGTCCGCCACCTGCGTGAAGCGGCGCTGGGGCTGGGCGCCGTATGCAGGGAGCCGTCCACGTCGGGGGCGGACGCAGAGGACAGCATGATGTTCCGGCCGCTGCAGGCCGTCAGCGCCGCGCCGGAGGTTCGGCTCACGCTGGTAGTCGCACTGTGCGCAGGCCCTGCGTGCCGCCCCACTGCTGAGGGGCGCGGGCACGCAGGTCGACACGGCCGGGCTCGCGCTGGTGGCCAACCGCGCGGTGCCCGCCGCCAGCACGCGCTTCCTGCAGGGTGCGCCCCCGGCGCGCCGGGACGGCCGCTGCCTCGCCCGGCGCCCGCGCCGCGGCCCCGCGCTGACCGGCGCGCGCCCGGCCCCGCAGACGCCACGGCCAGGAAGGTGTACGCCAACCTGCCGCTGGTCGAGATGCACGCGCCGGTGGTCGGCCCCGCGCACCCGTTCCAGAAGGACGGCATCGCGGCGGGCATGAAGAACCACCGCTCGGGCTACGTGGAGGTGCGCACAGCGCGCGCCGCCGCGGTCCTCGCGACCGGCGCCCCGCCGCAGCCTGTGCGGCCCCCGCGCCGGGCCCGGCCCTGACGGCGGCGTCGGCGGCGGCGCGCAGGACCACCACACACACGCCTTTCACTTCGACAACCAGTACCACACGTTCCACGGCTACGGCTACGCGACCGCGCCGCGCGGCGACAGCGTCGTCGGCGACGCCGCAGCATACGCCGAGAAGAACGGCGCGCAGCCCCGCGGCCGCACGCCGCGCTCTACCCCCCGTCGCTGCTTGTGAATGCAGACCCAGCGGCGCGGCGCGCCACGCGCGCGCAGGCGAGAGCGTGTACATGTCGTCCGGCCAGGCCAAGCGGCGGCGGACGCCGGAGGAGCGCGCGGCGGAGGAGGCAGCCAAGCGCGCGCGCGCGGCCGGCGCCGCGCCCGACGAGCCCTGGGCGCTGGAGGCGCGGCAGCCCTGGGCCGACAAGGCGGTGCCGGCCGCGCGGCCGACGGCGGAGCAGCTGGAGTGGCTGGAGAAGGAGGGCTTCCTCAAGGACAAGGAGGCCGAGGGCGCCGAGGGCGAGGCGCGCGCCCCGCTGCGGGCCCCCCCGCCGCGGCCCCGCCGCCGGCTGGCTGCACCATATTGCGAAGCCGCGGGCTCCCTGCCGGCCGCCGTGCTGTGCTGCCGCAGAGCCCTGTGCACAATGTGGCGCAGCCCCCCGCGCTTGCGGGCTCGCTGCAGGCCCCAGTGCCCGCGCGGGCTCCCGTTCAGCCGCGGGCCGAGGCGGGCGCGCGCCGCGCAGGACGGCGCCAAGGCCGCGCCGGCCGCGCCCAAGATCCCGGAGAAGTCGATGTTCCACGGCAAGGCGCTGGTGGACGGCGCGGGCCGGAGCTGGCTGGAGCCGCCGCGCGACCGCAAGCTGCGCCGGCCCGACGGCGACTACTGCTTCCTGCCCAAGCGCTGGATCCACACCTGGGCGGGGCACACCAAGGGCGTCAACGCCATCCGCTTCTTCCCGGGCACCGGCCACCTGCTGCTCAGCGCCGGCCTGGACGGCAAGGTCAAGATCTGGGACGTGTTCGGCTCCGGCAAGTGCATGCGCACGTACCTGGGCTTCAGCAAGGCGCGCGCGGCGCCCCCCCGCGCGCCCGGCCTCAGGGCGTGTGCAGCGCGCGTCCTGCATGCGTGACCTACGGCCGGGCTCCGCAAGCACGCGCGGGTCTCTGCGCGCTGTGGGCATGCATTCGCAAGTAGAAACGGGGGCGCGCGGCGCCCTCAACACCTGCCCGCAGCGCGTATGTGCAGCGCGAGCGGCGCGCGCGCGCGCAGGGCGTGCGCGACATCAACTTCAGCAACGACGGCCGGCGCTTCCTGTCCAGCAGCTACGACAAGGTGGTCAAGCTGTGGGACACGGAGACGGGGCAGGTCATCACCAGCCTGGGCGAGGGCAAGATGTTCTTCTGCGCCAAGTTCCACCCGGACGACTCCAAGCAGAATGTGGTCATGGGCGGCTGCCAGGACAAGAAGGTGTACCAGTGGGACTCCAACACGGGCGACCTGGTCCAGGCGCGCGCCCCCCTGCCTGCCCTGCCTGCCGGCGCGCGGCCGCCGGCAGGATGCACGGCGCCCGACGGCGGCTCGGCTGCCGTCTGAGGCTGGCTCGCGCGTGGTGCTGGCGGGGTGCGCAGGGGACATGCATGCGAACGAGCGCGCCGCCGCTGTCGCGCGAGCCTGCGGGCGGCGGGCAGCAGACCCCCTCGCGCGGCCCCCCACGCCGCGAGGGCTGTGGCCGAGCGCGCCGCGCGCGCGCGCGCCAGGAGTACGACTACCACCTGGCGGCGGTCAACACGGTGACGTTCGTGGACGAGGGCCGGCGCTTTGTGACCACGTCCGACGACAAGACCATCCGCGCCTGGGAGTTTGGCATCCCGGTGCAGATCAAGTACATCGCCGACCCGGGCATGCACTCGGTGCCCGCCGTCAGCGTGCACCCCAACGCGCAGTGGCTCATCGGCACCTCGCTCGACAACCAGATCGTGACCTACTCCGCCAAGGACCGCTTCCGCCAGAACCGCAAGAAGACGTTCAAGGTGCGGCCGGTCGCGACGCGCCCGCACGCGCCTCGCTTGGTAGTCCCCTGCGGTGTGGGGGCAAACATCCCTACACTTCGCTGCGCGCTGGCAGCGCAGCGCCGGCCCTGTAGGGTTGCTAACCCTACCCGAGCCGCCCGCGCCGCGCGCAGGGCCATGCGGTGGCGGGCTACGCGTGCCGGCCCAACTTCTCGCCGGACGGGCGCTACGTCATCAGCGGCGACGGCGACGGCAAGCTCTGGTTCTGGGACTGGAAGACCTGCAAGGCGTACCGCACGATCAAGGCGCACGAGGGCGTCTGCATCGACACCGAGTGGCACCCGACCGAGACGTCCAAGGTCGCCACTGCCGGCTGGGACGGTGCGGCCGGCCCGCCGCCCGGCCCGCCGCGCATGCAGCCGGGCTCGCGCTGCAAGCTTTGCACGTCCTTGGTGTCTGCTGTGAGCTCTGAACGCGAAGCTACTTTGCGCGTGAGTGCCTGCCGTGAGCTCTGAATACGACGCTGACGCCGGACATCGACGCGAGACGTGCGGGGCGTGCCCTGAGGCCCGCATGCGCATGCGGCGCCTGCGCGCGCGCGCCGCCCGGCCGAGCAGCTCCTCACGCCGCGCGGCAGGCTCGATCAAGCTGTGGGACTGAGGCGGCGAGCGCGTCGGGCGGCACGCCTCCGCTGCTGGCTTGCACGAAGTGGCTCTGAACGCCAGGGTGCCCGCCAACCAAGGTCCTGCGCACCCGCTGGACCTCGCATGCAGGCTCATGTCTGCAGGCTCTGCGAGTATGGGCCTGATGCTCTGCAGCGTGGTATTGGCGCGGCGGCTGCAGCACGGCACACGTGGGCCATCCGTGGTAACGCTGAGCCAGCTTCATGCATGGCTCGTGCAGCATGTGACTGAGGCCAGCACCGTCAGCTCAAAGTTTTGTGGGAAGCGCTGGCTCGTGCCCTGTCGGTGGGCAGAGACGTAGAAACACCCAGCCTGGTTGTCTGGCACGGAACCCGGCGCGTCGCCAACAACCATGCGTTTTCTGGGGTACGGCAGGCAGCTTTGGCAGACTCCTGCATGCTGGTGTGACCTGTGCATGTGACCAGAGCATGTGACCAGGGGTTGCCTCTTGTAACGTCCCGGCCGGGCACACAGGGTGTGTGTCAACCAATAACCTGCTGAAAACCTGGCTCTGCAGAAGAGAACCGTCCACTGGAAGCGGAGCAGCAGGTGGCCTGTGCGCAACAAGACAGCTGGACTCTGTATAGATATCTGCTCGAGGCGGTTGCGTGTGCGAGAAAAGCTGCAGAGACCTTGGTCCAAGAGGATGAACTATGTAGGCTCTTTAGCGCAAGGTGCTGTGAATGTTGCGTGGTCAGCAGCGAGCCTGCCTGCGCGGATTGTGTTCGGCGAGCGCGGGGAGGGCGATGCGACCTTGCCGGTGAGCGGGGACCCTATGCGCAGGGCGGTGCCGTGCTTGCTAAGGGCAGCGCACCACTCGCTGCCTCTAACCTTGCAGATTGTGTAGCACGCGGCGCGATTCTCCTGCGCACAGAATCTCATAACCTAGTGGCCTGCGCGCGCCCGAGACGCTCTGTGCTGCGGCCGGCGTGGTGCGGCCGGCGGCAATGCGCTCGCAGTGGTCTGCGCAGGAGGAGACAGCGACCGAGGCGCCGGTAGAGGCGCCCGGCGCGGAAGCTGCGGACGCACTGGCGGAGCCCGTCGACGAGGCGCCGGACCTGGAGGCGCCGCTGCTCGTGTCGGCCGGCGCCGCAGACGATGACGAGAAGGCTGTGCAGCCAGCGCCGGCCGCGGACCGCAGCCTGCTCGGCCTGGCGCTCTACGCGCTAAGCGGCTTCTTCCTGAGCACGATGCTGATGCTCAGCAAGAAACTGAGTGCGCAACCCCCACGTGGTCTCTTGTGTGAGGTTCGTGAGGCTCGCGGCTGCTGTGCAGCGGCTGAGCCGCGCCGCGCGCGCAGACCAGCTCAGCATCCCCGTGTTCGAGGTGCTGCTGGCGCGGAGCGTGTTCCTGCTGGCCTTTGCGCTGGCGGGCTGCGCCTACAGCCGCTGCAACCCCTTTGGGCACCGGTGCGCGCCAGTGGAGGGCTCGGCCGGCGTGCTTGGCCAACTAGAGGCGCGGCAGGGTGGCCCTTGCTGATGCGCAGCGCCCGGCCGCAGGCGGAGGCTGCTGACCATCCGCGGCATCTTCGGGTTTGGGGCCATCATGAACTGTGCGCGGCCCGCCCGGTGGCCGCCGCTGATCGCAGGCCTTGCCGCTGCGCTGCTCGCTCACGGCCGCGCTGCCCGCCGCAGACCTGGTCGCCGTCATCATGCTGCCCCTGAACGACGCCATGGTGCTGACCTTCACGGCGCCCATCTGGGCGGCCGTGCTCTCCCCCTTTGTCATCAAGGAGCAGCCGTCCCGGTGCGCGCGCGCGCCCGCCCGCCGCTGCAGCGCGCTTGCTCAGCACTCACAGCCTCCCGCAGCAGCCAATCTTGGGATGCCTTGCGCTGGCGCCGACACGCTGCCCGCGCGCAGCGCCACCTTCTTCGCGATCCTGCTGTGCATGGCGGGCGTGACGCTCATCTCGCGGCCGTCCTTCCTGGGCTTCCTGCAGGACGTCCGGCGGCCCTACCTGGGCGTCTTCTTCGCGCTCTTCCAGGTGCGCTGCGTGTTTTTTCCAAAAGTGTTTTGAGATGGCGGCGTTGACGCGCGCCCCCGCAGTGCTGCGCACCGCCTGTGCAAGGTCGTTAGGCAGGGCGCGGCGCCGCAGGCGCTGTGCTCGGCCATGGCCAAGATGTGCGTGCGCGAGCTGCGCACCGAGGACCCGAGCGTCAGCGTGTTCTACCTCGCGCTCGTGTCCTCCATCGCGGCCGCGGTCGGCGTCAGCCTGCCGGCCTCGCTGGTCACGCCGCCGCCGGGCATGCTGCTGCTGGGCTGGGTGACGCCCTCGTGGCGCTCGGGCGCCATGCTGGTCGGCATCGGTGCGGCCCCGGCGCCGTTTTTTTTTTTTGGGGTGTGGCATCCAGAGCTCTTTCTTCCTGTGCAGGCTGGCCCGCCGCCCGGTGCGCTGGTGCGCGTGCGAGTCCTGGGCCGCGCGCGCAGGCGTGACCAGCTACGGCTCCCAGATCTGCATGACCAACTCGCTGCGCCACGTCAAGGCCGCGCCCGCGCTGGCGATGTCCTACCTCTCCATCGTGCTGACCGTCGCATACGGCTACTTCATCTTCCACGAGGCGCGCGCCGCCCGCGCGCAGGCCACCCGCCTCGCGTGCTCCGTGCTCAAAGCGCGTGTGCAGGAGCTGCGTGCTCTCCCCTGACGCGCCTGCTGCGCGGCAGGTGCCCACGCCGCTGTCGGTCGGCGGCGCCGCGCTCGTCCTGGCGTCCACGGCCTTCCTGGGCGTCTTTGTGCGGCGCCAGCAGGTGGCGGACCAGTCACCCGCCGCGGGCGCCGGCGCGTACAGCGCGCTGCCGGCGGACGCCGCCAGGCCCGCCCGTGTATGATAGTGTTAGGCTTAGCCCGCATGTGAGAGGCGGGCCCGCAGGGATGGCGGTGTTCGTCGGGGGCTGACGTGTACAAGTATCCAGGGCCTGTAACCCCCGCTGTGTCCAGCGCGTGTGGTCCTGTGTAGCTGCGCTAGCCGGTGAGCGGCGACGCTCGGCCGCCCTGCGGCACGGCCGCCGCTGTGTGTCTTAACAAAAAAAATATATGGGGTGTCGCGTGTTTAGGCAGGGACTGCGGTCTGATTCTTTCCCCAAATTGCGGGTGTGGTGAGCTTGTCTGTCCTTGTGACTTGCGAAGTTGTTGAAGGAGGGCACCTCGGTTGTGCTGCAATGTAAGATACGAAAAGGTCTCCTAGCTGTCATCGTGAATTTGACATTCCCACGAACTTTGCTGCGGGAGCTCCCATGCCCGGGCCCTGCGCTCGGCTCTAGCCCCCATTGCAGCCAGCGCCGGACTGGCCCGCTCGCCGGATGCGCCAGGAGGCCTGGGTCCTCGGGTTCGCGCTCGCGGCAGCTTTAACCAACTTGGCGGGGGCATTGAGCGACGGCCTGGCCGCAACGCCCCTGTTGGGTTGGAACAGCTGGAACAGCTTCCACGACAATGTGAACGAGACGCTGATCAAGGACACCGCGGACCTGCTCGTCAACCTCGGCCTGGCGGGCGTGGGCTATTCGTATGTGGTCATCGACGGCAGGCCCCCACACCCTGCAGGCTGCGAGCGCCCGCCGTCGCCGGCTGCGGGATTGGTCACCAGTGGGCGCCCGGCGCAGATGGCTGGGCAGTGCGCAAGCGCGCGGTGTCGGGCCCCATCGCGTACAACCAGACGCGCTTCCCGTCGGGCATCGCCGCGCTCGCAGACTACGTGCACGGCAAAGGCGCGCCTCTCAGGCGTATTGCAAGCCGCCGCAGCATTGCGCCCGGCCGCGCCGGCTGAGGCCGCGCGCGCGCTTGCCCAGGCCTGAAGCTGGGCCTCTACACCGACTCCGGCACGCAGACCTGCGCAAAGTACTCGGGCAGCCTGGGCACCGAGGACGAGGATGCCGCGCAGCTGGCCGAGTGGGGCGTCGACCTGCTCAAGCACGACAACTGCTTCAGCGTGCCGGAGAAGGAGGTGGGGCCGCGCGGCGGCCCGCCCCGCTGGACGCAGGCCGGCAGCGCGCAGGGCCGGCAGCGCCTGAGGCGGGGGGCGGATGGGGCGCGCAGAGGACGGTGCAGGCGCGCTACGCGGACATGGGCAAGGCCCTGAACGCGACAGGCCGGCCCATCGTGTACTCCATGTGCGAGTGGGGCGTGAGCAGCCCCTGGGTGTACGGCCGAGAGGTGCGCTGGCCGCTGAGGCTGATCGCGCTTGACAGACACCGCAGCACGCCTTCCCGCCCCAAGCCGGCTCACACCCGCGCCTGGCGCCGCGCCAGGTTGGCCACATGTGGCGCACCGGCAAGGACATCAGCATCGCCGTGGAGGCGAGCTGGGACGGCGTGATGCAGGCGCGCTTGGCGGGCGCACCCGCTGGCCCGCACCCGCCCGCGCCCCTGTGCCCCACAGCCAGCCGTGGCCCACGGCCGGGCGGCGCGCGCGCAGAACCTGGACGACACGACCGGCCTGAGCCGCTTTGCGGGGCCCGGCGGGCGCGCACCCCTTTACGTCTGCGCGCTCACTGTGCTTACCCTCAGTGTGCGCCACCGCATCTGATCCGATGCCGCGCGCAGGTGGAACGACGCCGACATGCTGGCGGTGCGGCAGCAGGGCGCGACCTGGGCCCGGCCCCCGCTCGAGCCGCCCTGCCCGGCCGCCTGCGCATGCACCCCCCGCCCTGAGCGCACCCGCGCGGCGCGCAGGTGGGCCGGCCTGTGGGCAACAGGCTGAGCCAGACCGAGCAGCGCGCGCACTTTGCGCTGTGGGCGTTGGTGAAGAGCCCGCTCATTATTGGCGCGGACCTGAGGCGCGGCCCGCCCGGCGCGCTGTGTGGCCGCGCGGCCCACGAAGCCTGCCTGCTGGAGCGGCGGGGGCTGACACGCGCGCGCGGCGCGCGCGCAGGGCGATCAGCCGGGAGACGCTGCTGCTGCTCAAGTCGCGCGAGGTGGTCGCCATCAACCAGGACCCGCTCGGCGTGGCGGGCGACCTGGTCTGGAAGCAGGGCCCCAAGGAGGCGCGCGCGGCGCGCCCCCCTGCGCGCGGGCGCGCCCGGCGCGCGGCGCGTGCATGCAGAGCAGGCGGGCGCGCAGGTCTGGGCGGCGCCGCTGGCGGGCGGCGGCCGCGCGGTGGCGCTCTTCAACAAGCACGTCGCGTCCGATGACAACTTCCCGGCGACGGAGATGACCGTGTACTGGGGCCAGGTCGGGCTGCCCAGCGACGCGGAGGTGCGCCCCGCCCGGCGCCCGGTTGCCCATTCCCCCATGGCGGTAGGGTAGGGTTGGGCAGCGCCCACGGCGCGCGCGGATGCCGCGCAGGCCACCGTGCGCGACCTGTTCAAGGAGCGCGACCTGGGCCGCTTCACGGGCTCGTTCACGTCGGTCGTGGACAACCACGGCGTCATTGTGCTCAGGGTCTCTCCCACCAGGCGCGTCTGGTCTCTTTGGTTTTTTGCGCTGCGCTAATGCCGCCCCCGCCCGCCCGCCCGCCCGCCGCGCGCCGAGGCCCGCCGCGCGCCCGGCCAGGCCGATGGTGGGCCTGGACGCCTGGCGGCCATGGAAGTGCGACCCGTCGGCGGGCGACGTGTGCGCGCAGACCACTGCGCTGGAGAAGATGGGTGCGGCGGCCTGCCCCTTGCGCCCTGCCACCCTGGCGTGGCCGCTCTCCGCGCGCTGCGCGGCACGCTCATGCGGGCGGCGCGCGCGGCGGCGCGCAGGCAAGGCGACGTCGGAGCTGGAGCAGCAGGTGGCGGCCGAGCAGGCGCGCGTGGCGGGCCTGCGGCAGCGCGAGGTCGCGCTGCAGGCCGCCGTGGGCCGCCTGGAGGCGGCGGCGGCGAGCGAGGCGGCGGCCGCGGCGCAGCGCGTGCAGCAGCTGGAGCGCGCGCGCGCCGACGACGCGGCGGCCGCGCGGGCGGCCTGCGCGCAGGCGCGCCGCGCGCCCCGAGCGCGCGCGCGGGCAAGGGCCACAGGGCAGGGCCGGGCGCGGACGCGCGCGCCGGGGCCGCAGGCAGAGGAGCAGCAGACCTTCAATCCTGGCGCCGCGCGGCGCGGGTGGCAGAGCAGCAGACCGTTGACCCTTGGTGCCGCGCAACGCAGGCGACGGAGCAGCAGACCGCAGGCTTGTCACCATGCGCCGATGTGTGGACCAGGCCCTAGAGCAGCAGACCGTAAACCCTGGCGCCGCGCGGCCGGCAGGCCGTGGACCGCAAGAACCTGGTGGTGGTGCTGGCGCTGGGCGTGGCCAGCGGCTGCGTGCTGGGCTTCCTGGCGGCCGCCGTGTTCCTGCACTGCTCCTGGGCGGCCGCGCACCTGGCCTCCGCGGCCACGCTGCCCGCGCTGAGCTCGCCCAAGTTCGCGGGCATGCAGGCCGCGGTGTACGAGGACGCGTGCGGCCTGCACGGTGCGGCCCCCCGCCCCTCCGGGCGTCCGTGCAGGGCTGCGGCGTGCACGGGGCGGCCAGTCGAGGCGCACTGTGACGGGCTGCATGTGAGGACCCGGCGTGCCGCGCGCAGGGCCCGGCAGGCGGCCGCGCCAGCGCGTGGGGCAGTGACGTGGGCGGGCTGCGCGTGGGCGGGGGCGGGCCCGCGGCGTGGCCGGGTGAGCGGCCGTGGCTTGTCACACACGGGGCGGGGCAGGCGGGCAGGGCCGGGGACGGCGCGCGCAGAGGGCGCCCAGGCCTGCAGGGCCGGGGCTCGCGCTAGGACCGAGGTTGGCAGCCCTGCTGAGGCTCCATCGGAGGCTGTAGCATCGCCGTCACCACAGGCTGTCTCGGCTCAGACAGGTGCCTCGCAGGCAGGCTGGGCCAGGGAGCAGGGCCTGCCGATGTAACTCTGCCAGGTCACTAGGGTCACTACCTTTCCGAACTCCGAACTTCTTGGACTCTAAAAAGATCGACCGAGCGGCAGCGCAGCGCCATGGCAGCGCTGCTGCTCGCCCTCCAGGTGCTGGCTACTCTGAATGCAGCCTGGGCGCTGGACAATGGCCTGGCGCGGCGCCCGCCCATGGGCATCAACACATGGAACGTACGCGGCCGAGCACAGCTTACCCAAAAGCCTGGCGGCACGTGTGCTGCGAGCGGCTGCTTATGCAAGAGCTGGCACGCAGGCTTTCCATGACGAAATCAACGAGACGCTCATCAAGGAGACGGCAGACCTTCTTGTCGGCCTGGGTCTCAGGGATGCCGGCTACACCTACGTCAACATAGACGGCACGCGGCGCCTGCGACCCTGCCAGCGCTGCCTGTCGCTCGCGGCGTGCCCGGCTCCCGTGCAGGCCGCATGCAAGGAGCACCAACGTGCTGCCCCTGTGCTGGCAGACGGCTGGGCGCAGCAGGAGCGCAACGGTTCCCTGCCCATCGCGTACAACGCCACCCGCTTCCCCAACGGGATCCGCGCGCTGGCCAACTATGTGCATGCCAGAGGTGCTGCCCGCCGCGTCGGGCCCGCCCCGCACCTGCCTCGCCTGCTTGCCAGCGGTGCCCGGCGAGTGCAGCCCGCGTCATGTGCCAGCTCGACACTGCCCGCGGCCCGACGCGGCCCGCGCGCGCAGGCCTGAAGCTGGGCATATACTCGGACAGCGGCTCCAAGACCTGCGCCGGCTACACCGCGTCGCTCGGGTTTGAGAAGGAGGACGCGGCGCAGTTCGCCGCCTGGGGCGTCGACCTGCTGAAGTACGACAACTGCAACACGGTCGCGCCGGACGTAGTGCGCGCCCTGCGCGCCCCCCCTTGCGCGGAGCTGCCCCGCACCAGGGCCCGCTCCAGCGCCCGGCGGCTCGTGAGCGGGAGGGCGCGCGCGCGCAGATGAGCGTGCGCGCGCGGTACGAGGCGATGCGGGACGCGCTGAACGCGACCGGGCGGCCGATCCTGTACTGCATGTGCGAGTGGGGCGTGAGCAACCCGTGGCTGTACGCCCAGCAGGCGCGCCCCGCCCTGGCGCGCCCGGCAGGCCCGCGCGCCAGCGCCGCGCGCCGCGCGCCGACGGCCGCGGCGCGGGCGCAGGTGGGCAACTCCTGGCGGACCACGCAGGACATCAGCCTCAACATCACTGCCAGCTGGGCGGGCATCCTGGAGAACCTGGACGGCAACACGGGCCTGGCGCGCTTCGCCGAGCCGGGCGGCTGGAACGATGCCGACATGCTGGAGGCGCGCGCCCTACCCTAATCGCGCCGCCCGCATGCCGCCGCGCGCGCCCGCGCGCCCGCCTGACGCGCCACGCGGGCGCGCAGCTCGGCCTGCCGGGCGGCCTCTACCTGACCGGCAACGAGGTGACCGCGCACATGGCGCTCTGGTCAATCATCAAGTCGCCGCTCATCTTCGGCGCGGACCTGCGGCGCGCGCCCGGCCCTCCTTCGCGCGTCCTGCAAAGCCGCGCTGGATGCGCGCTGGGGCGGCTTGGGACAGGGTTGGGGCCTGTCGAGGCCCGGCCGCTCGTCCGGGCGCGCGCAGGCTGATGGACAACTTCACGCTCGGGCTGCTGACCGCGCGCGAGGTCGTCGCCGTGAACCAGGACCCGCTGGGCGTCGCGGGCGAGCTGGTCTGGAAGCAGGGGCCGGCCGAGGCGCGCGCGCCGCGCTGCCCCCCAGGCGCAAGCCATGCCTTCTCCGCAGTGCGCTGCATGTGGCGCACGGCATGTCCTGCACCCCTGTTTTGCGCCCTGACAGACGGGCTGCATGCTCAAGACTGGGTGGCGCGCACAGGTGTACGCGTGCCCGCTGGAGGGCGGCGCGCGCGCGGTGGTCCTCTTCAACCGGCACGTGGGCTCGGACAACAAGTTTGGCGCGCACAACATCACCGTCTTCTGGAAGAGCATCGGCCTGCCGACCGGCGCGGCGGTGCGCGGCTGCAACGGGCGCGCCGCGCGGCGGCCTGCCGCGTGTGCCCGCCCGCCGGGTGTGACGCGGGCGCCTGCTGCGCAGGCGACCGTGCGGGACTTGTACCTGCGGAAAGACCTGGGCGAGTTTACGGGCGCGTTCACCGGGCTGGTGCCCACGCACTCGGTGCTGGCGCTCAAGCTCACGCCGAGCAGGTGCGGGCGCCCGAGCGCCGCGCGCCCGCCCTTCTGGCCTGCACGGCGGCTCGCCGCGCGGTCGTGTGCGAGCGCCAGCGCGCGTGCGGTAGGCGGATCCAGGGCGCGGACGACTGGCGGCCGTGGACGTGCAACCGGTCCCTGGGGCTGGAGTGCGACTTCAACGAGCGGGCGAGCAGCGTGTGACGGCCTGCCTGTGGGGCGGGCGTCTGTTACATCCATTCGCTGGGGGCGCCAGACACGCCGAGCCTGTCCTTCAACACTGCTCCTCCTACAGATTCGACGCTAAGAGACTGCTCACACTCTATGTGCGCTACGACAGCCGGAGCGGCAGGTCAAACAACCCCGCGTAGCAGACATATGCGGGCACCAGCGCGGCGCACGCAGCGCGCAGTCAGAGCTGGACCTCGCCCGGCGCGCCGGCTGACGCGCGCGGCACAAAGCGCAGCAGCGGCAGCGGCAGCAGGCCGCTGGTCGCGCAGATGGCGACCAGCGCCGGCAGCGCGCCGAACTGCGTGGCCGTGATGCCCAGCGCCGCGGTCAGGCCCGCGCCCAGCAGGTCGCCCAGGCCGGCCGCCGCGTTGGCGATGCTCATCAGCGCCGAGTACAGCGTGGCCTCCACGCCCTGGCGGGTGGCCGCGCGGTTAGAAGACTGGTTAGGGTATGTACCCTACCCGATTTTGAGGGGGCTGCCGTCACAGGGTGGGCTGGCAGGAGGGCACAGGAGCAGCCGTGAAAGCGCGGGGCTCTCGGGCGGGCCTCGTGCAGACACGCCCACCGGGGGCACGCCGCAGCGGCGCGCGGCGGCAGCAGAGCCGCCACGGTCACGGCCGACGACAGCCCGTACCCCGACCCCGCGCCCCCGCCCCGAAAGACGCATGCACGGCTATGCTCACATGGTGAACCCGAACATCGCTCGCATCAAATGGAGCCTGCCTGAGAAATTGTCGCAGGACTCGCCTACGCGACACAGCGCAGGGTGCGGGCGGACGCGCCTCGGGGCAGATGCGCGCAGCGAGCACCAGCGTGGGCATCAGCATGACCCTCCCCAGGCCGGTCAAGAGCACCGAGTCGACGAGCACGAAGAGCTCGTCGCTCAGGCCCAGCGTCCTGTTCAAGCCTGCGAAGCGCGCCACGTCGGCCCGCGCGCGGTCGCCGCCGCATGCCGGATCGCCCGGCAGGGCGCGCGCACCGGTCACGAGCACGAGCTGCGTGCACCCCGCCAGCACGCCCACGAGCGTGAGCCAGAAGAACACCGTGCGCAGCTGGATGTTCCGCAGGAAGGTGTTGTACAGGCACACGCCTGCGCGCGCGCGCGCGTCAGCGCCGCGCCGCGCGTCTGTGTTCTCCGGCAGTGCCGGCGCCGGCCAGGGCCGCACCGAGCAGCTGCGCAAGGGCTTGGGCCTAACCCTAGCTTACCCGTATCCCAATGCGGGCCGCACCGAGCAGCTGCGCAAGGCCGTCCAGCAGGGATATCATGCCGATGAACTCGGCCGTGAACTTCAGCGCGTTTGTGTAAAAGTAAAACCTGCCCCCGCGCGGCACCACGCCTGAGCGCCGCGCGCTCGGCACAGCACACGCCGTCCGGAGGCGGCGAGCGACAGGCGCGGGCCGGCGCACATGGTCCCTCCGGACGACGGCGTCGCCTGCGCAGCGACCCGGGGCGTCATGCGGCAACGCCGAGGGCGCCCACACCGGTGGGGCTGGCAGCCACGCGGGTGCGAGCGGCCGGGCGCCGGGCGCGGCGCACCGTCCAGGCAAAGAGGAAGAGCGCGGGCAGGTAGATGCTCGGCGTGGCCAGCGCGGCGCCGAGCGCGCGCAGCTGCACCGCCAGGTGCGGCCCCGTGCTGCGCGCCGCTGCCTTGGGCGCGCGCGCCGCCTTGCCCGCCAGCAGCGCGGCGCCCTCGCCATTCTCTGCAGCGGCCTCGGGCGCCGGGCGGCGCGGCGCGGCGGACACGTCCGGAGTGGACGGCCGCGCCGCGCGCGGCTGCTCTCGGATGAGGCCCGCGGTGAAGCAGATGAGCAGCGGGAACGCCGCCATCAGGCCCAGCGCGACGCGCGGCCCCGCGCGCTGGATGATCCAGCCGCTGGTCAGCGCGCTGGACAGCCGCCCGAACGCCTGCGCCGGCCGGGCGCTGTGTCGCCGTGCTCTTGGACCGGGCGCCGTGTCGCCGTCCTTGGGCGCAAAGCGCGCGGCGGCGGCGCCAGGCGGCGGGGGCGGCGCGCCTGGGAGCCCCAGCAGATGCTTTGCAGCGAGCCGGCCGCGGCCTGCGACTCGACGCGCGAGCGCTCGACCACCACGCCGTCTATGACCACGTCGCTGAAGGCGATCGCCAGCTCTCCCAGCTGGCGCCCGCGGCGCGCAGTCAACGCCGGTCGGCCGGCACCGACTCCGGCTGAGCACAGAGGGGAGGTGCGGGGTGGTCCCAGGCCCGAGCGGCGCACCGCCATGAGTACGAGCGCACCGCCCGCGGTCGGCGGCAGGATTCCCAGCAGGGCAAACGCCGCCGTGCCTGCACATGCGCTTGGGTATCCGTACGCAGATGCTGAACCAGGCCGGTCTCGCTGCAAGCAGTTGCGCCCAGCCCTAAGTCGGAGCACTGGGCGGCAAGGGCGCACCGACCAGGCCGCACCCCACGAGGTATGGTCGCCGACGCATGCCGAACACGGGCACGGTGTCTGTAATGAAGCCGTAGATGGGCTTTATCACCCACGGCAAGCCCGCTATCACCCTCCAAGTCTCCGCCTGCGGCGCGCAAGGTCCTCGGGTGCACAGTGCAGCGCTCGCAGCGCACCCAAGCCCTGTGCGCCTCTGCGGAACGCCGCGTGAGCACCACAGCGCGGCCGCACCTTTGCTGGGTCGAAGAACAGCAGGTCCTTCAGGTAGTATTGCTCCGCGAGCGAGGCCAGCTGCGCCTTCAGGCCCTGCACAAGGTACGCTGCGCAGCACAGCCGCACAGCGCCGTTCCGTGACCAGCGCTCATGCAGTGCCAGGCCCGCAGCTCAGACAGTGTAGCTTTTCAAAGAACTCGCACCAACGGCCACCGCAAGCAGCTCTGGTGAAGGCTGCAGGCCAAGCGAGTCCCACAGCCGTTCCCACAGCTGCTCGCCTCGCTTTCTGCAGCCCTCCATTTCAGGCAATAAAAAGCGCTCGCGTACTACCGCAGCGCTGGCCCTTGCACGCTATGCTTCGCGCCCCAGCGGCTCCGCACTGTGCCACATTGTCCTCTTGAGATCGTGCGGCTCAGCTGCAGGCGAAACCTTAGATGTACCGCACTCCCTGGATTCCGGAATCCCGAGTCACGTGGGACCTGGTCCGGGGAATTCTGTAGTTAGGAGTACTCTGTATCACGTAGCTGCATGGCATGTGGGACAGGGGTGTGCGCGGCAAAGCATGCAGGCGGGGCACACAGTGGTACAAGCGCAGCACAGACAGCATGCACTCTATTGACCGTGTTGTGGCGCAGCCTTGCACCCGCAAACAGCAGGCCTAACAACACTGCAAACACGTCAGAGGCCTGCGCCACGACCAGGCACTTGCACTACTAGCGTCTTTCCGCAGACACGCACAGCAGCTCGTGTAATTGTCTGGCGCAAGGGTCCGGTGATAAGCACACGTACCCCGAGTCCATGTAAAAGTCACAGGACAGCCAACGCAGAGGGGAATGATACGAAGCGCAACCATACAGCGAGGACACAGCCAGAGGAGGCTCGAACACTGAATAAGACTACGTCATTAGCACGGCCCTGCAGGGCGCATGCGGTGGGGCTGTGGCCATGCCATACAGAGGGATGAAGGGGCCAAGCAAAAGCAACGTTGCATGGAGCACGGGGCAGAAACAGCCCGTGGAAGCAGGTTACTCACTGGACTGGCCTGCCCTGGATCGCATGCATAGTTATACAGACGCCAGGGCGTGCGACGGCCTCACTGCGTTTGATGACCGGCTGCACAGCCCCGCTTATCGCGCTCCAAGTACAGCCGGTGCCCGCCGGCGCGGCCGGGAGCCATAAACGCCCCGACACACTGCCCAGCACTGCCTGGCCTACAGAAAAAATACCAACGCCACGCCTGCCGCATAGGGCGCGCGGCTATTAAGGGTAAGATTCTTTGCTAGACCGTGGGGAGCACCGCGCCCCTGGCGCCCCCGCCCGCGCACTATCTGCCAAAGCCGGCAATGACGCTGGGCTGATTGGCCGACCCCGAGCCGACGACCTTGGAGCTCACGCTCGCGCTGTCGCCAAAGCCACCAATGATCCGGCCCCTCGTGTCCTTGCCCTGGGCGCCCTGGCTGGCGTCGCCCTGGCTGGCGTCGCCCTGGCTGGCGTCCCCGCTGCCCACGTCCGAGCTGCTGCCAAAGCCGGCCACTATGCTTTCGTCCGTGCCGGGTCCGGAGCCTTTACTGCCCAGCGCGGCTGCCACGGAGCCCGCGCTCCCCTGAGCGGCTGCCGCGGAGCCCGCGCTGCCGCTCTCCGGCGTGCCCGAGCCAGCCTGCCCAGTGGCAGCCTTCTGCCCGGTGTTTGCCAGGCCTGCCGCTCGGTCCACAGCAACGATCCCTATGGCCGGGGGCGGAGTGGCAGCGGCAGGCATGTCAAAGTGCTGCGCAGTCCCCGCCACCATGCTCGCCCTCAACGGGGTGGCGGGGCCCGAAGCCGCAGTGCCGGTCGGCAGCCAGTCCACCTGCGCAAGGCGCACCCGCGTCGTGATGGTTGAGCTGCCTGCGAGTGCATCCGCATGCGCTATCCAACTTCTGAAAAGTACGGCGGGTCGGCTGCATCAGTACGGGTTGCCGTGCAACCCATACTCCTGTGATGCTTGAGTGCATATCGTGAAGCCACAGGAAGTCTTGGGTGTGCCCTCACCCCCTCGCCGTGTTGCTGGAGTGTGCGTGCATGCACGATGTGTGCCGCAACACCGGTGTCAGTGGCCGCCAGGTACCGGGCACCCGCCGCAACCAGCGGCAGGGCCAGACCGAGCAGCAGAGCAGCACTGAGGCGGCGGGGAGCGGCGGCGGGCATGGCGATATGCAGGACGCCCGCGATGCGTCGGCCTCACACGCTCCTTCGCCGAGGCTGTAATATGTGGACACTGGCCGTGCACGCTTTCTGTAAATAGCAGGCTCCCGCAGCACGCACACGCACTTTTCCCCGCCCTCTGACAGCCCGTTCAAACACACCCTGACCGAATGCCCACATCCGCATTTGCCCAATGTGCCCGCACGCTCAGGCATGGCATCAATGCCCCCGCCAGTCCTCCAGTGTTAATTTGAAGGTTAGAAGATTGAGGTTTGGACATGCACTGCACACCTCCGACCCATGCTGTTACCAATTTACATACATAACGCAGCATAGCTACGGGGCAGATACGCTGATATTGTACAGGCGCGGGACAGGCAGCTCCGACAGGCAGGCCCTGGCTTGACGCCAACACCTACAACCGCCCAGCGCACACAACAGACGCACAACATGCACCGACTCAGCTCGGAGCGGCGGCCGACCAGGCGCGCGCCACGGGCGGCGGCGGGCGGTACCGCCGCAGCAGCAGCGACGAGCACACCACCGACACGGAGCTGAGCGCCATCGCGCCGCCGGCCACCTGCGGCGCCCGCGGCGGGCGGTCAGGCGGGGCACCGTGCCCTGCTGCAGCGCCACGCCAGGCAGGGCGACCGCCATGCGCCGGAGCTGCGCTGGTGCCGCCGAGCCAGGCGGGGGCGCGCACCAACAGCGGCAGCTGGGCAGGGCTGCACTGACGCGCCGCCGAGCCAGGCGGGCGCGCGCACCCAGGGCGGCAGCTGGGCAGGGGCTGCACTGACGCGCCGCCGAGCCAGGCGGGGGCGCGCACCCAGGGCGGCAGCTGGAAGCGCAGCGGCGGGTACAGCGCGCCCGCGGCCAGCGGCACCATGAGCAGGTTGTACCCAAATGCCCACGCGTAGTTGAGGTAGATGCGCCGGAACGTGGTCGCGCTCAGGTCCAGCGCCAGCAGCACGCCCTGCCGGCGCCACGCGCCGCCGCCATCGCGGCCCCGCCGCCGAAACGAACGACTCCTCGCACATACCGGACACGGTGGCATTGCCGGCTAGCACTGCTGTCACTCTGACAACTCGCTGCACATAGAGAGAAAAAGAAACGGCGTTGACAGCTGGCAGCGCTGCGAGCGGCGGCGCGCCTGCAGGTCGGGCCGCATGAGCACGTAGTCGGCGGCCTCCACCGCGATGTCGGTGCCGGAGCCGATGGCGATGCCGACGTCCGCGGCCGCGAGCGCGGGCGAATCATTGACGCCGTCGCCGACCATGGCCACCGCGCCGCGCGCGCCCTGCAGCGCGCGCACCTGCGCGCCGCGCCGGCGCGGGGCTGGCGCACGCGCGCGTGCGCCGATGCATGCCATACGGCCGCGCTCAAACACGCCAGGCGTCGACTTGCTCATGCCAGCGGTGCGGTGCCTGCTCACGCGCTGCGCCAGGCGCCTCCCGCTGAACTTTTGTCTGTATTGAGCCGGGCCCGAGATCGAGCGCTGGCATGCCTGGTGGTGCAATGCCTGCTCGCATGTTGCATCAAGCACTCTGGGCCAGGAGAGAAAGCATGCTGAGCTCGAGATGAGGGGGCCGCGCGCCTGGTCGGCCTTGCCAGCGGGCAGCACCTCCGCCGAGACGTGGCGGATGCCCAGGCGCGCGGCCACGATCCGCGCCGTCCTCCAGTTGTCGCCTGCCGGCTTGCGCGGACCGGGCGTTACGCACAGCCGTGTCACAGACCCACGACGGCGGCGCGGCGGGGCGCGGGCGCCGCGGCGGCGCGCCTGTGAGCAGGTGCACCGCGACGCCGCGCGCATGCAGGGCGGCCACCACTCCGGCGGCCTCCGGGCGCACGGGGTCGGCCACCGCGAACGCGGCCATCAGGCGCGGCCCGGCGGCCAGCAGGACGCACGTCGCGCCGCCGCCCTCCGCGTCGCGCACAAAGTCGGCCGCCTCCCTGCGCGGCCGTGTGCCCCGGCGCTCGGTCTGACCCCTGACCCTCCTTGGAGTGCAGGCAGACCAGCCCTGGCCCTCCAATGCGCCGACGCGCCGGGGTGTGCCCTGGGCTGAGCCTGCGCCTGCGGGCGTGCGGCATGCAGTGTGCTGGACGCGCATGCGCCCAGCGCCATGGGAGCTCGATGACATGGCTGTGTTTGATCCCCATTCGGTGCATGTGCCCCGCGCGCGCGCGCGCGCTGCTGTGAGGGGGTTAGGGTAGGTTTAGGCTAATAACCGGGGCGCGGCGCGCCTGCTGAGCGCCACGTCCTCCGCGGCCATGAGCGCGCGGTTGCCGACGAGCACGCGTACTTCGCCGCCGCGCGCCGGCGCCGGCGCCGGGCTGCCCTCGGCCGCGGCCGCGGCCGCCGCCCAGTCGCCTGGCTCGCTTGGCACCCAGGCGCGCAGGCCGCGGCCGGGCAGCGCCTCCACATCGCGCGCACGCCGCACCCAGCTCAGGTCGGCCGCGTCGCCTGCACGCGCGCGCGCCGCTCGCCCGCCGGCCGCACCGCTGCAGGCGCGCTGCGCCGCCAGCCGCACAGAGGCGCCAACTCCAAAGTCCAAACTCACTGTTCACGCCTTTTTTTTTAAAATCTTTGGTAATGCCGATCAAGCTGGCCGGAAATCGGCAGTGGAGCGCAATGGCCGTAAGTCCTAAACTTGAAAATACGAAAACACGAAAAACACGAGCCTTGCCGGGCGCACCCTCCGCGCGCGGGCTGCCCGCGGCCTGCTCATCAGCCGCGCCGCCGCGGCCGGCGGGCGCGCCGGGCGCCAGGCGCGCGCGCGCGTACGCCAGCAGCGCGCGCGCCAGCGGGTGCTCGCTGGATGCCTCCGCGGCGGCCGCCAGCGCGAGCGCGCCGTGCAGCGCCGCGCCACCGAACAGCGCGTGGCCGGTGACCGCGGGAGCGCCGCGCGTCAGCGTGCCCGTCTTGTCAAACACAACGGTGCGCACGCGGCTGGCGCGCTCCAGCGCGTCCGCGCCCTGCGCCGCCCACGCGCGCTCACCGCCGCCCAGCTCCCGGCGCATGCCCGCTCCGCCAGGCACCACGCCCGCGCCCGCTCGACGACGAGATCGGCATAATGAAGCAATCATGGCGGCATGCGGGCCGCGGGCGCGCCTTGATCAGGATGCCATGCGAGGCAGCAACGCCCGAGCCGACCATGACGGCGGTGGGCGTGGCCAGGCCGAGCGCGCAGGGGCAGGCGATGACGAGCACCGCGATGCCGAACAGCAGCGCGAACAGGAAGGGGCTGCTGCCGACCGGCAGCCAGGCGGCCGGGAAGCCGCCGCGCGCGCCTGCATAGGGTAGGGTAGGGTGAGTAACCATGTAACGCAGCTGCCCCGCTGGCCGCCGGCGCGGCACGCTTGCCGGGCGGCGGAGCGTCGTTGCCCCGCCCCCAATGCGAAGTCAGACAGCCGCTGGCGCCGGCGCGCGGCCGCCGCCTGCTGTGGTGCAGACCCGCTCCGCCGATGAGAGCAGGCGACCCCAAGCAGCAGCCCCGGCGCGGCGGCGCTTCACAGAGGCGCAGTGCATGCCGCGACGAGCGCCGCCTGTACCCTGCCTCAGCCCTAGCGCCGGGGCCGCCGCGCAGCGCGCGCCTGCCAGCCACCAGGCGAACACCGTGGCGAGCGCAGCGACGACGATGACCGGCACAAACACGGCGGAGATGCGGTCGGCCACCGCCTGGATGGGCGCCTTGCTCAGCTGCGCGCCCTCCACCAGCCGCACGATCTGCGCCAGCGTGCCGTCCGGGCCCACGCGCCGCACCTGCGCGCCGGGCGCCGCGTGCTGCATGAGCCCAGGGCGGCCGACAGCGGCACTGATGCTCCGCAGGGGTGCGCATGCAATAGCACGAGCGTGTGCGCCGGCGCGGCGGCGGCGCCAGGTCGGCACCCGCAAGCGCAGCCCTACCCGTTCGCGCAGCACGGCAGCAGGCGCGCGGGCGGGCGGGGGCACGCCTTCACGACGAGCGGGGCGCCGTTGTTGACGGTGCCGCCGATGACGGCGTCGCCGGGGCGCTTGGTCACGGGCGCGCTCTCGCCCGTCACCATGCTCTCGTCCACGTGCGAGCGGCCCTCGGCCACCATGCCGTCCGCCGGCACGCGCGCGCCCGGCACCACCTGGCCGCGGGCGCGCGGGCGCGTCAGACACCACCGGTGTGGGTTACGGTAGGGTAGGGCAGGGCAACCCGTGGGCGGCCCGTGACGCACGCGCCTCAGCGCATGCGGCTATTGATGGCGCGCCCCGGGTGGACGCCCACGCTGGTGCAGTTCCGTCACATGGCTCGCTACAATTGCCGCGCCCGCCGCTGTGCGGGGCAGGCTGCGGGCGCGGCGCGCCGCGCGGCGGGCGCGGGGCAGGCGCGCCGGGGCGCGGCGGCCGCCGTGCCGCCGGGCGCACCCGGAGGTGGTCGCCGCGCTGCACGAGCGCCGCGGGGACCTCCTGCTCGGCGACCGGCCGGCCGTCGGCGTCCAACGTCAGCAGCACCGCCGTTGCGGGCGCCAGCTTCAGCAGCTCGGTCACCGCCTGCGCGAGGACGGGCGTCAGGGCGGGGGCCCCCGGGTGGCGGTCTGGCCCGCGCGCAGGCACCGTTCAGGAGCGACCAATGCAAGCGCCGGGAGCAGCAGGGCGCCACTGCTACAGCGTCGGAGCGCGCCCTGTGATCCGCCTGCACAGGAGCGCGCGCGGGCGCGCCTGCGACGTCTTGCCCTTGGCGTGCGACTCCAAGTACTTGCCGAGGCTGATGAACGTGATGAGCAGCGCGCTCGTCTCGAAGAAGCTCATGCTCATGATGTGGATGCCCTGCGCGCGCGCGCGGGCCCCGCGCACCCTCAGCACGACAGGCCCGCGCTCGCGCAGCAACCTAGCCCCGGCGAGGCGCCACGCGCACCCGTGCGCTGACGGCGGTAGGGCTAGGAACAGGGCTAGGGCATTGTAGGTGAGTCCAACCCTACCCCTCGCGCGCCTGCAGGCAGAGCGAGCGCCGGTGCGCGGCAGACAGGACCGAGCACGCGTACACCGCGTTGGCGCCGAGCAATTGGGACAGTACTTGGGTACAGCGCGCCGCGCCTGCAGGCAGAGCGAGCGCCGGTGCACCGCGGAGAGGACAGAGTACGCGTACGCCGCGTTGGTGCCGAGCGAGACCAGGACGTCCATGTTGGCCGCGCCGTGCCGCAGCGCGCGCACCGCGCCCGCGTGGAAGCTCCAGCCGATCACAAACTGCGCGCCCGCTGCTGGCTGCGCTGCAGGAGGAGCAAGCTGGCAGCCCAGGTCTGGTGGTGCTCTGCAGCGGCGCCGGCTCATGCAGCCGGGTTCGCGTCGAGCACTTTGCGCGTCCGCGGGGCCCGCCATGAGCTGTGGGCACGCAGCCGATGCGCCATTGAGCAACACGAGACGGCCGCGCACATCCAAGGGCCCTCGCACGCGCGCAGCGCGAGCACGGCGCGCGCGCGGGGCCGGCGCGCCTGCACGGGCGTGCACAGCACCCACTGCACGATCTCGTTCACGGTGAAGCAGCCCACGTCGGCGCCGAGCGCTGGCTCGAGCGCCGGGATGTAGCCGAACACCATCGCCAGCAAGAAGATGGGCGCCTGCGGCCGCACAGCTGCGCGCGTCAGCCGACCTGCCGCGCCCATGGGACAGCAGCCGACCTGCGCGCGCCTCCGCAGGCGCAGCGCCATGCGGCGCCAAAGTATGGTGCCCCGCGCAGGGCGCCGGCTGCGGCGGCAGCGGGCGGCCGGGCCGCGCGCCGAGAAGACGAGCGCGGCGAGGAACTTGCGGAGCCAGAAGCGCCGCTCGCGCGCGCGGCCGGCCATGCCGCTGGTCAGGTCGTCGGCCGGCACCAGCGCGACCTCGAAGCCCAGCCCGCGCACGGCCTCCACCAGGTCGCGCGCGCCCGCCAGCGCGGGGTCGAACACCACCTGCGCGGCGCCCCTGCGCCTGTCCGACGCACGCGCGCTCGCACAGCCTTGCTTGTGGGTCTGCTTTGGAGCGCTGGACCTGGCCGCGGCAGTGCTGTGCGCGCATGCACCACACACAGCGCACTCGCACGTGCTGCGCGAGGCAGGCGTCGCAGCGGCGCGGTGGACGCGAGCGCGCCGGCCACGCCCGCGCCAGCCCAGCGCCCGCTGCCGAGCTGGCCGCCCGCGCAGCGATCCCCGTGCGAGCGCAGGACGGCCGCGCCTGCGCGCTTGATTTGCGCCCATGGGGCGCGCCTCGGCCTGGTTGCTGATGAGGCTGGCGCAGGCGCGCGACACGCCCGGCCGGCCGCGCAGGCAGGCCTCCACCGCCGCGCTGCACTGCGCGCAGACCATGCCCCCGACCGCCAGCAGCAGCCGCGCCTCGCCGCCACTGCCCAGCAGCTTGGCGTCAAAGCCCGCGCCCTCCGCCGCCGCCACCAGCGCTTCCTGCACGCGCCCCCGCCCTGCACGGTGCGCCGCGCTCGCCAGGCCATTTCGAACGCCAACGCAGAGGCCAGGCGACTACGCACTCGCACTTGGTCCGGCCGCTCATACGGCGCGTGCCACGGCCAACATCATACCGGGTCGCTGCTTCTACCAAACAATCACCTGGCGCGCGCAGGGCCCCGGCGCAGGGCACTGCAGGGGCGGCACACCTCGGAGGCGCGCTTGGGGTCGTACTCCGCCAGCGCCTCCTGCTGCAGCAGCGACACCGCCGCGTGCGCCACGCCCGGCACCGCCTCCAGCGCCGCCTCCACCGCCGCGCTGCAGGCCGAGCAGGTCATGCCGGTCACCTGCGCGGGGCGCCTCCTCGCTCACGGCGAGGGCTTGCTACTGGGCTGAGCGGCAGACCCGCGGCGGCGCCGCTCCCGCGTCGGTGCGCACGCGCTGCAGGCCGGCGCTGCACCAGTGCCAGGCAGCCCGGCGGGTCATGACCGGCACGGGTAGCGCGGGGACGCGCAGCTCAGAGGGGGTGGGGGTGGGGCTATCGGCAGGGCGCGCGGCAGAAGGGCACCTGCATGCGCGCGGTGAGCAGCTGCGGCCCCGGCGCACGCACCGACCGCAAGCGCGCGGCATAGCCCAGGTCCTCCACCGCGTCCAGGAACGCCTGCGGCTGCACCACGCTGCTGTCGAAGGCCACCTGCGCGGCCCGCGCCCGCCATCGGCGAGCCTGTCGGTGCGGACGCCTGCTGCGAAGGCAGGGCCGGAGAGGTGCGGGGCGGCCGCTGCTGCACACGGCAGAAAGCGGCCTGGCCGGGCGCTGGCGGCGCGCCTCAGCAGTGTTGGTGAGCAGGGACACGGCGGCGGAGGCGACGCCTGTCAGGCTGCCGAGCGTCGCCTCCACGGCGCCCGAGCATGCGGAGCACGTCATGCCCTCCACGGCGACCTGCGCGGCGCGGCGCATGTAATCATGACACGGCGCCCGAGCACCCGAGCCACTGGCAGCCGCGCCCGCGCGCTTGAGGCGGGAGCAGCGCAAGGCCGCCGTCCGAGCGCGGCCTCCCAGGTGGAAAAGCACCTCGGCGATGCTGGTGTGGTCGCTGCAGTCGGGCGCTGGTGCAGCGGCGTTGCTGGTGCCATGCGTGGCCAGCTCCAACAGCGCGGTCGTGCTCCAACGCTCCATCTTGAGTAAGATGATCCTACGAACACGCTGCGCGCGCCCTGCGCTGCAGGTCCTGAGCACCAGACATCGGTATTGTTATCGTGATAGCAGCTAAAGAGAGGCTCTTACTCCATCGTATGTGCTCACCACGCTCCGGTACTACGGTACAACGGCATCTCAGGAACCGTAGGCGTGCTACGGCCCTCCCATTTATTGCGACCTCTGTGATTTCGAGAAGACGAGCGCGTGCATTGCTTTCAGCCAGCAGTCACCAATTGCTGCCTGCGCTCTGCGCCGGCTCGGGGCAAGGGCGCGTGTGACGCATGGCCTCCGCATCAACCTGCGCGCTGCTCGTCCTGCTGTGGCATGCTCTAGTCCAAGCGGCCGCTGGCGAGCTCTTTGAGGTGGCTGGCACGTTGAAGTGGACAGGCGCGCCAATCACACATACTGCGGCCCGACACCGCCTGCAACTTTTGACGCTCTGCCCGCCGACGCTTGGCCAGCGCGGCCCGCAGAGGCCGCCGACCCCGCCCGCATCTCGCTCGTCCTGACCACCAACGGCAGCGAGCTGCGCCACGCCTGGCCGCGCGCGGACGGCAGCTTTGTGTTTCGCCATGTGCCCGCGGGCGCGCACCTGCTGGACGTCGTGTGCCCCGACCTGACGTACCCGCAGCTGCGCATCGACGTGAGCGCGCGCCTGCACGGCCGCGCCGTCGCGAGCTACGCCGACAACCCCACCCGCGTGCGCCCCGCCAACCGCGCTCCGGGGCGCTGCCCCGCAGGCGCGCACGGACGCAGCCGCGACGCTGAGTGCATGCTCGGGCGGCGCAGAGGCTGTCGCAGCCGCTGCTCATCCGGCCGCTGGGGCCGGCAGAGTACTTTGAGGTGCGCGGCCCGGTCCGGGACCGGTAGCCGCAGCCGCTCCGTGCTCGCGCTGGGCCTGACGCGCCGCGCGGCCCGCACAGAAACGCGCCCCCTTCAGCCCCATCGCCTTCATCAAGACGCCGTACGGCCTCATGATTGGTGCGCAGCTGGCCGCGCTCATTTCCGCAGGCGCCGAGCCGGCCTCCTGGGGCTGTGCAGCCGCGCCCGGCCCCAGGCGCCGAAGCTCTGTGCGCCGCGGCCTGCGCAGTGTTTGCGGTGTTCGCGCTCTTCGTGCTGCCCAAGCTCAAGGTGGACCCGGAGGAGTACCAGGAGATGCAGCAGCAGCTGATGGGCTCGTCGGCCGGCGGCGCGGCCGCGGCGCGCAGCCCGGCAGCCGCCATAGCCGCGCCGGGGGCGGGCGGCCGGGAGGGCGCCGTGCAGCGGCGCCGCGAGCGGTAGCTAGGGATGTGGAGGGTTGGCACGGCGTGAGGAGCGCCAGCCGCGGCTGTGCATGTACCTTGTTACAGCTGCTCAACCGCACTCAGCCAGCGCCGGCACTGACACGCACTGGCACCAACGCACACGCCCCGTCCCGTGCGCATGCTTTATCCCCCTTCCCTTTTTCCTTCGTCCGCCAAACCTTTGCATGCACGCAAACTCCCTGCTCCAGGCACGCCGGCGCCCATGCGGCCCCAAGCCGACAGGCGCGCCGGCGAGGCCCGCTCCTGACGCCGCGCCAGCACCCCCGCTCCTGCCTGCCACAACACAAGGCGGCCGGCCGAGCAGGGTGCAGGCCGGAGCGCCAGCGCGCCGGCGCCAGAGCTCCCCGCAGCGGTGCAGCACCCCCAGTGCCTCCCTGAACAGTGGCGGGGCATGCATTCCCGATGGCAGCAGTGCCGGAAACGCTGCGGCGCAGAGCTCCCAGGGGGGCGGGGGCAAAAGGCACTCGAGCTGCAGCGTGTTGTCGGGCGGCGGCGCTGCACGGGCCACAGGACAGAATACGCTGGTGGGCGGGGGTACCTTGGTTGGGGCGGAGGCAGGCGCGATCCAAGGCTGACTCTTACAAAAAGCAGGGCCGCAAAAAGCAGGGCTCCGCGCGCGGTGCACCCCTGCACTCGCAGGAGCGCAGGCCACAGGCTGTGGCCCGAGCGCCCAGCCTCGCTACCCAGCGACGAACCCCTCCCCCGCCTGCCGCTATCCCAGAGCGGGGCGCCGCGTCGCACCGGGGGGATGCGCGCGTCGCCCGGGGTGTTGCAAAGACAGCCAGGCTGGAGCGCGCGCGGTGCGGGCTGCACTGTGCAGGCCGGCCGGCGGCACCCAGGGTGGGCCAGGGCCCAAAAAGGGGTCGAGGGCCGGTCCCCCCCCCACGCCTGGCACCGCATGACTTGCAGCGGCAGCGCCTGGAGCGGCCAGGGGCGGGCGCGGCGGGAAGGCCGGCTGGGCGGGCGGGCGGGAGAGTGGGGCGGGTCGGCGCGCTAGTAGTAGGGCGGGGGGCCGCCGGCGTAGCCGCCCGGGGGCCCCTGCGGCGGGGGCACGCCCTGGGGCTGACCATATGGCGCGCCGCCGTAGGCGCCCGGCGGGCCCGGCGGGGGCGCCCCGTACTGCGGCGGGTATGCTGGCGGCGGCGCGTGGTAGCCGCCATAGCCGCCCGGCGGCGCGCCGTACGGCGGCGGCCCCGGCGGCGGCCGCGCAAAGGGCGGCGCGCCGTACGGCGGCGCGCCCGGCGGCACCGCCATGCGCGGCGGCGGCGGGCTCTGCATCTTGGGCGGCGGCGGCTCCCGGAACTTCTGCGCGCGCGGGGCCCCCGCTGCTCACGCAGGCGCACCCGGCATGCATGCTGCCGCCGCTGGTCGAGCGCGCTGAGCGGCCCGCTAGACTTACGAATCATGCGCATGCAGGGCCGGGGCATCAGGGGGAGGAGAAGGCCCGTGCCTGTGCGCGCCAGCCGGCCGTGTGGATGGGCGTCTTGGACGCCGACACCTTCATGGTGCCCGTGCCCATGGACTCGCCGTCCAGTGCCAGCGCCTGCTGCGCCGACTGCAGCGACGCAAACTCGATCCAGGCGAAGCGGCCGCTCTTGCGCACCGCGTGCACCTGCGGGCGCGCCGCGGCCCGTCTGCGCCGGCGCGCGCGTGCGGAGCTGACAAGTCCGGCGCGCTCCGCGCGAGGCGCGCACCTCGCCGACGTGCGCAAAGTACTCCGCCAGCGTCTCCTCCGAGATCTCCTCAAACGGCAGCCCGCCCACATGGATGGTGCGCTGCACGCGGTCCGGGTCGTTGCTGCGCACGACGCCGGGGCCGGAGCCGCCGCGCGCCATGCTCACGCGGATCTGGCGCTCAAAGACGTTCATCCCGTCCAGCAGCAGCGCCGTGTTGGCCTGCGCAGCGGCCCGTCTGTCGGCGCCGCCACAGGTTACCGGCCAGCGGCGTCCAACGACGTGGTGGCCGCCAGCTCTGCAGTGCAGGGGCCGCTGCGGCTGAGCAGGGCAGCGTGAGCGAGACGCTAGGGCCGGCGGCCGCCGCGCGCGCGCCTCATCCGGCGTGGTGAACTCGATGAATGAGTACCGCGTGTCGTAGGTGGGGTCCCCAGCAACCCTGATCTGCGTCACCTGCGCGCCGCCGCCCGCGCATTCAGCGGCTGGTCGCCACTCGCGCAGCCATCATGGCGTCCCATGGCCAGCCGCACGCGCGGCAGCCGCGCACGGGCAGCGCACCGTGCCGCAGTGGCCGAACAGCGCCATGAGGGCGGCCTCGTCGACCTCCTTGCCAACATTGCCGACGTAGACCGTGCGGTCGGACTGCTGCTGCATGGTGTCTGCTTTGCCGCCTGCGCACGCACGCGCGCCTCACACGGTGTGCGCTGAGCGTAGCGCGGGGCCGACGCGCACGGCCGGAGCGGCCGAGCGGCACTGCGGGGCCTGATGCGCGCGCGGTGCGCCACACAGGGCGCTCGCCTGCGCGCTGGACGCGTCTATACGGAAGAGCAGCCGCCTCAACCTGGCGCCGCGCGTGCGACGAGCCGGGCGCTTGAGGCCGGGTCGACCTGATCCCCCTGTATTCCTGCGACGCAGCGCGCGCACCCACGCGCAGAGCAAGCAGGGCTGGAGGCTGGCCGGCGCGGGGGTGATGAGGAGTGATGGGCCAGCACGAAGGCGGCCTATCGATGCCCTCCGCCGGGGGACCCAGGCCCCCCGGCCCGGTACTGTGCCTCGTCTGAGCTGGCTGTTCCAGCCAGCGCTTAGGCTTGTTACTTTGACCATCCATCCACACCTCTCGCATGCGTTTGACGAGTTGTTCACGCGACACAGCACGCTGCTGAGGCGGTCTGCCCTTTGGAAACATGCAATGCCTCCGATGTTTCCGTAGCTCCTCCTTGTGCCCAGCGCTGCAGGCGTCGAGGGCGTGAGCATCGTAGCTCAGCGCTATGGTCGCGTGTCCCGTCCTAGACAGGAAGGCTGAGGGAAATGCAGCTTTTTTGGAAGGCGCGCCCCGTGCATCGCTTGCAAGTGTTCTTGGGACTGCCTGCCCGCTTTTGCACTGAAGCCACTCGTTGCTTTGCGCTCGGCAGGCGACTTTGCGGCTGCGGAGGCCGCCTACACAGCGGCGCTGGGAATGTGCCGCGACCCGGGCGCGCGCGCCGTGCTCCACAGCAATCGGGCCGCTGCCTGGCTGGAGCTGGGCTCCTGCGCCGCCGCGCTGGAGGACGCGCGGCTGTCCCGCGTGAGCGACCCGGGCTGGGACAAGGCGCGCTCCCCGCCCGCGCCCGCGCCTTGGGGCCAGCTCGCTCGCCGGCGCGCATCCTAACAGTCGCGGCGGCGTGCGCAGGCATACCTGCGGGAGGCCGCTGCGCTCGTATGCCTCCGCCGCCCCCGGGAGGCCGCGGACGCTCTCGAGGCGGGCCTGCGGCGCGTCGGGGCGTCGGCCTGCCTGCAGGAGGCGCTCGCCGCCGTACCCGGCCTGGCCGCCTCTGCCGCCGCGGCCGGGCGCCCCGGCGCGCCGCGCCCGGGCCCCGCCCGCGCAGTCGCGTGCGGGGCCGGAGCGGCGCCGCGGGAGGCGGCCGGCGCGCCCCGCGGCCACACCCGCCCTTCCGCCGCTGCACGCACTCGCTCAAGGCTTTTGAATCAAAGCGGCCTGCATGCGATGCAGGTCGGAGGACGGGCAAGCTGCCCGTGGCCGTGCTGTCGGGCTTCCTGGGCGCCGGGTGCGGCGCGCGCCTGGCCCGCGCCGCTGCCGCGCGTGCGCGCGCCGGCCTGACGCGCGCCGCGCGCGCCGCGCAGGAAGAGCACGCTGCTGTCGCACCTCCTGGCGAACCAGAGCGGCCTGCGGGTGCGCCCGCGCTCCGTGCAGCGCCGTGCTTGCTGCAGCGCCGGCGCGCCACGCACCGGAGGCGCCTCGTCTTCCGCCAACTGTTCGGCAGTACGTATGGCAGCAAGTGATTTCTCGAATCAAGCCCACAGGAACAGTGACGATGTCTTTCTCTTGCTTGTTCTTCCTTATCCTCTTGCTTCACTTGTTATGTCTTGTTATGTCTCGCGCCGCAAGAGTGGCGGAGCCGGCCGCGCGGCGCGCAGGTGGCGGTGCTCGTCAACGACATGGCCGAGATCAACATCGACGCAGAGCTGCTGGCAGACGCTGCGCGGGACGGCCTCGTGGCGCTCTCCAACGGCTGCATCTGCTGCACGCTGCGCAACGACCTGGTGCAGGCGCGGCGCCCGCACGGCGCGCGCCGGCGCCCGCCAGACCAGCGCGCCTCGCTGCACGTGCCGCGGGGCGCCGATGAGGGCCGTGTGAAGGGGCGAGCGCCCCGTGTCATGGCATGGTATTGCCAGGGGGCGTCTGGAGTCACCGCGGGCACCACGTCAGCGCCGGTGCCCGCAGCTTGCGGGGATCAGCTGTGCACGTCGCGGGCTGCCGCAGTATGCGCACCTCCGTCATTGTGCCCGGCAAAAGCCGCTGCTCGAACACAGCCGCGATGCGGACGGCGGCTTGCTGGCGCGGGTCCCGCGCCGTCCAGGCCGCGTCCGGCCTGCCTGTGCCTTCCCCGCCGGCGCCCTGGTCGGCGTCGCTGGGCAGGCCGCTGTCCGTACCGCTGCTGGGCTTGCGCTGCAGGCTTTGCTGGACAGGAAGGGTAGAGGTGCGCTGCCTGTGGCAGCTCGCGACGTGCACAGCAAAGTCGCGGGGACCGGCGCCGAGATGTCGCCCGCAGTGACTGCAGGCGCCCCCTGTCGGTGCCGGGTCAGGACACGGGGCACTCTGCACCTTCAGAGGCCCTCAATCAGCGCCCCGAGGCACGCGCAGCGCGAGCGTGCGCGGCCTACCGTTTAGGGTAGGGTAGGGTTTAATGCGGCCGCCACGGGCGGCGCGCAGGAGGTGGCCGCGCTGGCGGAGCTGGCGCGCTTCGACTACCTGGTCATCGAGTCGACCGGTGCGCGCGCCCGCCACAGGCACCATGCATGCGCGGCGCCCCGCTGATGCATGAGTCAGGCGCGGACAGGCGCCCTGTCCCCAAGCGCCGCGGCCGCGCGGGCGCCTCGCAGGCGTCAGCGAGCCCATGCCCGTGGCGGCGGCCTTCTTCGCGCCGGACGGCGCCGGCCGCAGCCTCGCCGACGTCGCCGCCATCGACGCCATGGTGCGCCCCGCGGGCCGTGCAGCGCCTGCGCCGCACGCATCGCGCAGCGCCGGTGCAGCCGGGCGTGCGCGTCGCAGGCCGCGCGCCTGCTCCGTGACTCGGCGCCAAGGCTCCTGGGGCTCTAGCGCGCCGTGCAGAGGCGCGGCTGGGGCGCAGGTGACGGTGGTGGACGCGACCAGCTTCGAGCGGGACGCCGGCGGGGGCGGCTGCCTGGCCGACCGCGCGCTGGGCGCCGGGCCGGGCGACGCGCGCTCCGTCGCGGGCCTGCTCGCCGACCAGGCGCGCCCGCGCGCCCGCGCCCCCGCCGGCACAGGATTGAGGATGGGGTTAGGGGGCGGCGGGACGTTGCGCGGCTGGCACTGGCCGGCGTGCGGCATGCGGGCGCGCGGCCGGCGCGCGCCAAGCCAAGGCTCGCTGGGGCAGCGTCCAGCGCTGGGCAGCGCACGGATCCTCGGGGCGGGCCGGCAAGGGGTGAGCCTGCCGTGCGGCGTACGCGCCTGGCCCCGCCGGCGGCCGCCGCGGCCCTGGCGTCGGGCCGGGCGCAAGGTGCCCGCTGTACAGGCCAGCATGCGCGCGCGAGCGCACCAGGAGCGCCGGCTGCGCTGCGGCGTGTCCCGGCGGCCCCCGCCCTGCGCCGACAGTCGCGCGCGCGACAGGTCGAGTTTGCGGACGTGCTGGTGCTGAACAAGTGCGCGGCGGCGGGCGCGGCGCGTGCGGATCGCGCGGCGGCCGCGCTGGCCGCGCTCAACCCCGGCGCGCGCCTGCTGCGCGCCGACTTCGGCAGCGTAGACCCGCGCGCGCTGCTGCACACGCGCCGGTGCGCCCTGCCGCCGGCATGCGCGCTGCGACCGGGGCGGCTGCCCCCAGCCCTGCTGCACCCGCAGGTACCTCGGGTCTTGCTGTCCGTAATGACCGTCCAAAATCATGCGGGCTGTGAGGCAGCGTCGCGCGCGCCAGGACTGCTGCTCACTGCATGCTGCAACTTTTGCACTGGAAGGGCCCAGCCGGGCTCGAAGTGCATCACCAGGCGCCCAGCGGCCTGGTGGGGCGCGGGGAGCCGGCCGACGACGCGCGGGGCGGGCGCAGGTTCGATCTGGGCCGCGCGGCGCAGTCGGCCGGCTGGCAGCGGGAGCTGCTGGGCGGCGGCGTGCACGCGCCCGAGGCGGAGGCGCTGGGGATCACGTCGTTTGTGTTCCGCGCGCCGCGGCCGTTCCACCCGCTGCGGCTCTGGCGCGCAGTGCTGGAGGACGCCGCGCTGCCGCCCGTGCTGCGCGCCAAGGTTAGGGTAGGGTAGGGTGGAGCCCTGCCCTATACAGCGCCCGGCCCGCGCCCGTCCGGGCCTGCTGCCAGCCCAGGCGGCGTGCGCTTGCCGCAGCTGCTGCGCCCCCCGCATCCGCGCCTGCGCCGCGGCTGGCGATGCCGCCCCGCCGCCCGCCCCTGACATTGAGATGGCGCCCTGCACGCGCGCAGGGCTTCTTCTGGCTGGCGAGCCACCCGGACGTCGTCATGGAGTGGTCGACCGCGGGGCGCAGCAGCCGCTTTACGCCCTACGGCACCTGGCTGGCACCGCCGGCGGGCGGCCCCGCTCCCGGCGACGCGGCCGCCCATGCCGCAGCGCTGCGCGCCGCCGGCGCCGACCAGGCGAGCGAGCGCCCGGCAGCCATGGCGGCGGGCGGCGGTGCGGCCGTGGGGCCAGGGCGGCCGCGCGAGCAGCGGCTGGTCTTCATCGGCGAGGCGCTGCCGCAGGTGCCCCCGCCACCTGTGGGCGCCGTCACGGTACTGTGCAGCGGGCGTGCTGCCGCGTGCCAGGGCCCGCTCGCGGCGCTGGCACTTGGCGCTGTGCATGCAGGGTCATGTAAGCCTACCCTGTGCCTGCAGGGTGCCATCCGGCGCGTGCTGGACGCGTGCCTGCTGACCGACGCGGAGCTGGCGGAGGGGCCGGCCGCGTGGGCGGCCTGGCCCAGCCCCTGGCAGATGTTCATGGACAGCACCTGACGTCGCGGCGCGCGCGGCGTGACGTGAATGAGTGACCGCTATGGTGGTTGTGAGTCGGTGCCAGTTCCGAGCGTGATGCCTGTAACGAGGCCCTCAGCAGGGGAGCAGGGCAACCCTTTTTAACCGCATCAGGCAGCGCTCAAAATGACTTCTCCTGCAACTCATAAATCTCTGTGAGAAAGAGAACGCCGCTCTGCGTGCGGAGGCGTCACACGGGTACTGAGGCTCGACAGTACTTGCTTCCGCTGTGATGCGTTTGAAGCGTTGAAGCTCTGATACCTGGGAGCATGCACCCTCTCCAGCTCGGCGATGGCGGACGCGTATGCACACTGCACGAGCTGCAGCAGCGCAAGGACAGCTTGCAACCATGCAGGAAGCGCGCCGTGCCAGCAGGCATCCAGCAGAGCATAGTGTTCTGGGACCTGGACAACCTGTGGGTGCCAGCTGCGCGAGTCGCGTGCGCCTGCCAGCACGTCAAGGCGCGCCGCTCCCTGGCGAGCTGCACTGCCGCGGCTGCGGTCACGTGCAAGCGCACTGGCCTGCTCACTCCGCCTGCGCACCCGCAGGCTGTCGCGGCGCCGTGCGCGCCGGTGGCGGTGCTCGCCTACGCCAACCCGCACACCTGCGCGCGCCCGGGCCTGCTGGACGCCCTGGCCGCGGCCGGCGCGCTGCTCCAGCGCGTTAGCCGGAGCAAGTGAGGCTCCCTGGCGCCCGCGCCCGTGCTTCTCAAGCGCGTGGCTGGCGTCCTCAGGGCTGAGCGCACACGCCGGGGGGCGCAGGCAGGCGGCCGACCTGGCGCTCGTGGCCGACCTGACGCGCTTTGCGCGCGGCGCGCGCGGCCGCGGCTGCGCCGTGCTCGTCTCCGGCGACACCGGCTACGCGGGCGCCCTGCTGCACTGCGGCGCGCTGGGCGTGCACACCGTCAGCGTGTCGCGGTGCGCGGCGCGGACCCGCCTGCCTTGCGCGCCTCGCCCTTCCCTCTGCCAGGCCCCCGCGGTAGGGCGCAAGGCCGGTGTGCGGGGCCGCCAGGCTGCCAGCGAGGCTGCGGGAGCGGCCCTGGCAGCGGCGCAAGCACAAGCTGCCGGCCGCAGCGCATGCGTCCTACCACTGGCAGAGCCATGCGGATGGCAGCATGTGCCTGAAGCCGCTGCATTCTGGCGCCTCCGCAGACGAGCCCGACGGCATGGACGCCCTGTGCGGCAGCCACGTGTTCTGATGTTTGCTGCCAAGCAGTAATGAGACTGGGCTGCGATGACCTGTACTGCGAGGGTGAGGTGATTGCGTGCTGTGATACCACTGCAAACGCATAGTGACACCAACATGATCAACAAAGGATGCATGTGCAGCGCATGTGCTACTGAGAGCAATGAAGCTGCCTGCCATTGCCTGCGCGCGCCTCCTACCTTGCTTCCCCAGAACAGAGCAGCAGTGCCAGAAAACACTTCAGGACCTCAGGTGTGTGCAGTCAGTACACTGCTCACACCTACGCGCCGTGCCGACACACGAGCGGTGTGCTACGTAGGCGAGCAAGCTATCTCCCACTCAGCGCTGGCACTTGCAGACCTACCAGCCAGGACCTGTGTGCGCATGTGCGCGGCCTCGTCCTGGTGCGTACTCGTACAAGAAAAGGAAGCCTGCTCGCCTGTGTTCAGCACATGAGCTGCCGGGTACGGATCAGCAACACAAGCGTGGCAGAAAGAAGATCAGAGGCTTGCCCGCTTGCTAGAGAGGTGGTGCAGGGCCCCCTGGCAAGGACGAGGCTTGCCCGCTTGCTGGAGAGGTGGTGCGGAGCCTTGTGGCAAGCAAGCAGGGCCGAGGGCACCCATCAGGCCCCCACAGTGCTCTGTCATGGGAGGCTTGAAAGCCACCCGCGTCGCCCCTGACGCCATGGAGCACGGGCAGTGTGAGCAAGATGGCCCTTGCAGCACTCCCCCTCCCCTCAGACACACCTATGATGCATGCGCTGGAGCGCCCCGCGCCCCTGCAGCGGCACAGTGCGCGCCCCCACTGCGCTGCGCCTGCTGAGCGTGTGCGCCCCAGATGTCCCCTGGCGGCGCGAGCTAGCATCAGGGTGCTCGCGCCCGCATCAAGCTGAGGGGAGGGGGAGCAGCGCGCAGGCCGCTCCTGCCGCCCTGGCCGCGCAAGCCCCCCCCGACAGCGGCGACTCCTCCACACCTGCGCAGGCCGCTCCGCGGCCCCATACTTGAACTACACAGTTGGGCGGGAGGCCCGAGCCGGCGGCCCGCTTCACGCGGACCGTGCCCCGCGCCCGGGCGGCGCGCCGGCGCCGGGCTTACATGTCAAAGCTGCGCACGCGCCGGCCGCCCTGCATGCGCAGGACGCCGCGCGGCGCGGTCTCGGCCGAGCGCCGCCGCTTGGCGTTGGGCGCGTCGTCCGGGTCCGCGGTGTCAAAGCTGCGCGCGTGCGGCTACCGCGTCGGCGCCCACGCCCCACACTCAGCAGACATAGGCATGTCGTTTGCATCACTGAGCACGCCAAATGCGCCAATTGCAACTCCGCCCCCGCACAACTGCAACTGTGCTCAGCGGGCGAGAGTGGTCGCCGCTTCTGCAGCGCTGCTCACAAGGGCAACGCGACAGCCACCACCCGCACGTCACGCGCATGAGCCGAGCAGCCGCGGAGACCGCCAGGGGGCCGGCAGCGGCAACGGGGCCGGCGCGCCTGCTGTCGCGGCTGGACAGCAGCGCGGCGCGCGCTGTCTGCAGCGCCTCGGCCGGCGCCAGCGCGGCCGGGCCCGCGCCCGCGCACGCCGCCGCGCCCGCCGCCTCGCCGCCCGCATCCGCACGGCGCCCGCCACGCGCGCCGCGCGGCGCCTCGCCCGCGCTCGGCCCGCCGGAGCTGCCCTCGCCGGGGTCCTTGCGGCCGACGCTTGCGGGGGCCGGCCAGCCCAGCGGGCGCCCAGGCGCCAGGCCGGACTTGGCGCCGGCGCCGTCGCGCGCGCGCGAGCCCGGCGCTGCCGCTGGCTGGAAGAATGCGCTGGAGGCGGCCAGCTGCACCGGGTGCAGGCCGGCGGCGGCCGGCGGCGCGGCCGACGGCGCCAGGCCGGGCAGGTAGAGTGCGGCGAGCGCGGCCGCGCCGCTGCGCGCCTGCGCCAGGCCCGCGCGCGCCTGGCCGGCCACCTCCGCCATGCCGTCCTCGGCCGAGCCCTCTGCGCGCGCGGCGCCGCAGCGCTCAGCCTCCCGCCCGGCCCGGCCCTGGGGGTCCGCGACGGTGGCAGCCGCTGTTGCGCAGCCGACGGCTCGAGGCCAGCGGGTCGCCGCCTGCATTAGGCCCCGCAGGCAGCTGCGTGCGCGCAGACGCAGGCACAGCGGCCCTGGCGTGCGACAGCGAGCGCGGAGCTGCGGCACGGCGCCGGCGCGCACCCGTCAGGCGCAGCACGGCCTCGAACGCGGCCGCCGCCTCGTGCCAGTGCGCCTGCGCCAGGCGCGCGCGGCCGAGCCACAGGTGCCCCGCCGGCGCCAGGCTCGGCGGCAGCGTCGCCAGCGCCTCCTCCGCGTCCGCCTCCGCCTGCAGCGCCTGCACGCGCCCGCGCCGCGCTGAGGTAGGGCAGGGTAGGGCAGGGCTAGGGTACAAGCGCCGCCAGAGCATCCTCCGCGTCGGGCTCCGCCTGCAGCGCCTGCGCGCGCCCACCCCGCGCTGGGCGTAGGGCTCACGGTTCAGATCAGGAGAGGTACAGTTAGGGCAAAGACCTACGGCACAGCGCAGAGCCTCGTGCGAGTGCTGTCTGCATCGAGGGCTCCCCCTCAGGAGTTTTTATGGCCCAGGGGCACATGGAACAGTGGTTGGCTGGCGCCCCGGGGCCACACGGCATCCGGCTGGCGCGCGCCTGCGAGAGCGAGATGTGCGCGCGGCAGCGCTCCAGGAAGGTCTGCCCGGTGGCGGCGGCGGCGTCACAGTCGGGGTCGGGCGCGCTCTGCGCGCTGCGGAACGCACGGATGGCCGTCGTGAAGTGCTCGACCGCCGCGCGCGCGTCGCCTGCGCGCGCGCGCGCCCAGGCGTCGCCCTCCCGGCGCGTGCGCGCGCCGCTGGGCGCGCACGCCGGCGCAGGGCGCTCCGCGGACGGGGGCTGTTGCCCTCGAGCCTGCACTCCCGGACACAGGGGCGCCACGGGCAGGCAGGAGGCCGGCGCAACGCAGGCAGCAGCAGCCATGCTCGGCTGCAGCCACCACACGGGCGGCAGCCAGGCCGGCCTCGCTGATGCGGCGCAGCGCAGGCGGCGCGCGCGCGCGCAGCGCCCGCCTGTGTGCATTGCTGGCCGCACGCTGGCAATCTCTCTCTGTCTGACCATGTCTGCATGATGCGCGCACCGGCCCAGAAGGCGGTGCGCGCGCGTGGGAAAACCTAGGGTCTGCGCACCGGCCCAGAAGGCGGTGCGGCCGTCCTTGTGCGCCACAACGGCGGCCTCGCGCTGGCGCTGCGCAAACGCCTCCTCCGCCTCCATCGGCTCGTCCGCGCCGCCGTCCGAGGGCATCCCTGCCGCGCCGCCTGCGCCGCGGTTGCCCCGCCGCACGCCACCGCAGTGGGTTCTCGGGCTCTTCCGCACGACCTTGATCGCGCCAGCAAAGGCTCGTGCTGTCGAGCTTGGATGCGCGCGCTGCCCTGCTTGCAGCAGTGAACAATGTGGGGTCGGGAACAGGGGCGACGGCCATATCAGGCCCTGAAGCGAGCAAGGCCGCAGGGTGGGCGGCGCGCGAGACCGCCGCGCGCGCGCACCGTTGGCGCCGGCGGCCGCGGCGTCGTCGTCAAGGTCGCCGCTGCGGCCGCCCGCGGACAGCTTGGTGTCGTAGAGCGCGCGCAGCAGCGGGTCGGACAGCACCTCGTACGCCGTGCGGACCTGCGCGCGCGCGCGCCCGGCGGCCGGCTCGGCTGCTGCTTTGGCAAGTCTGTCCCGGCACACGCAGGCCTGACACGCGCGGAGCCCCGTCGCCCCATGGCCGTGCCGCATTCTCTCCCTGCGTTCTCAGGCGGGACGCAAAGGCTCTGATCACAGGGAAGGCACACGATGCGCTTGAGCGCTCTTGGGCCCGCGCACGCCGGGCGCACGGGGCAGATGGAGGGGAGCGGGCGCGCCGCGCGCCTGCGCGAACGCCTCATCGCTGCCGCCCTTGTCCGGGTGCGTCAGCGTGGCCTGGCGCCAGTACGCGCGGCGGATCTCGGCGCCGCCCACGCCCGGCGCCACGCCGAGCGTCTCGTAGTAGCCGCCGCCGCCGGGCGGCCGCCCGCCGCCGTTGGCCGCAGCCGCGGCGGCCGCCGCCGCGCTGCCGCCGCCCGAGCCGGAGCGCGCGGCGTCCGGCATGCCGCTGGCGCTGCCCTCCGCCTGGCGCCGCACCCCGGGCATCTCGCCAGGTGCACTGCAGCTGCCTCTGCGCCCGGGCCCAATGCAGCGGGCGCAGCTGCGCGGCGGGCGCGCGCGCGCAAGGGCCCGCCACCCTGCAGATGGGATCACTGGTGCGAGACGCACAGCGCGGGCAGCACGCCTGGGGCAACGATGCCGCGCTGCGGCGCAGTTCTGCCGCCGGGTCGGCAGCCGCGCCGCCGCCGCAGACCGCCGCCTGCCGCTCCCGCGCCTCGCGCTCGGCCGCGCTCGCCGCCGCCGCCTCCCGCTCCGCCTGCGCACGGCCGAGCTGTCCATTGCCGCCTCAATGCTGCGGCGAGCGCCGGTCCTCTGACACAGGGCGTCCGCTGGCACGCCGCCGGGGGCCATGAGGCAGGGCCGAGGCCGATCACGCTGGCCTGCTGCCAGCGTGTATGGACATGAGCTAGCGCTACCATGAGCTCGCCCAAGCCGCCGCAGCACGACCAGCGCCTGCAGGCACTGGCGTAATGCGCTTCCGCAGCGGCCGGGCGCCGCGCAGCGCCGGCCGGGCCCCTGCCCCCGCCCCGCCAGCGCTGGCCAGCAACGGCCGAGCGCAGGCCGCGCTGCAGTGGCGCTGCGCGCGCACCTGCGCGTCCGTGCCAGTCGCGGCGTCGCCCACGGCGGCGGCGGCGCCGGGCGCGCGCGCGGCCTGGAACGCGGCGCGCGCGGCCGCCTCCGCGCCGGCCAGCGCCGCCTGCAGGCGCGCGCTGCCGGGCGCGCCGGCGAGCGCTGCGCGGAACGCCACCGCCGCGTCGCCCGGGCGGCCCAGCTGTGCGAGCGCCACGCCGCGGCGGTAGTGCGCGCGCGCGCAGCGCGGGTCCGCCGCCGCGGCCTGCGCGCGGGCGGGCGCCCGCGGTCCGCGCGCGTCCGAAAGGGTGCGCGCTCTCCCGTGTGGGCGCTCGGGGCGGTGGGGCGGGGTGCAGCACGCTTGCTGGCGAAGCGGCCTTTGCACGGTGACTAAATAATCGCTGCCAGGCTGCGCGCGCAGCCGGTGCTTGCGCAGAGAGCACAAGCTGGACTTTGCTGCCATGTGACCACGCTGCCACCAAGCAAATTGCGCACTTTTGAGGCACTGGTCAGCAGGCACGCTGGGACGCTGCCGGTTGCGGGATGCCTGGCCCCGTGCAGCACCGTGTCAGCGTCCGCGAGCGATTCGTGCCACTGGCGCAGGCCGGCGTGCGCCGCGCTGCGATTCAACACCAAGGTCGTGCAGGCGAGCGCATCGCCCGACGCGTGCTGCAGGGCCTCGCTGTACACGCGCACCGCGCCCCAGTAGTCCCCCGCGGAGTAGCACGCATTGCCCCTGCGCTTCGCGGCTCGTCAGAGGTGCGTGCGCCTGCAGGTGCGCGCCATGCAGGGCGCTCCCTGGCCTTGAGGCTGTGATGTCCCGGGGCGGGCGCGATGCGGCGCGCGCACCTGGCAAGCAGCTGCTCGCCGCTGTGATCATGGCTCGTGCGGAACAGCACGGGCTTCGCCGGCTGCCTATGCAGCACCTCCAGGCCTTCCAGCTCGCTCATGTGTGCGGTGGTGCCGCACGCGCCAGGTTCCCAGGCCGCTGCAAGCGGCGCATGGTGGCACCTCCGAGCGCCACTGCTGCAGTACTGCACTCCCAGGCGCGCGGGAATTCACGGACCTGCACAAATGGCCCATGCAAAGATGCGTGGACCCTAGTATCTATTCAGCTTTTCCAATCATTCAGTGCAGACGGTCGCCTAGGAGCATGCCGCAATCCGCAAGATGGCGTGACACAGGCCCGCCGGCGAATGCCGAGTTGGGCAGGCCCTGAAGCTGTGCAGGCTGGCATGCAAGGCTGGCGTCAGGAGGGCGACCTATGGCTTACAATGCGAGACCTCCGTTGCGCACCGCAGTGCGCAGCACAGCTCCCGCTTATTCAACAGCTTTGCAAACACCACTGCCTTTATGCCTGCCTACTATACACGTCCTGCCGCAGGCAGCACTCAATGTGAGGGCGCGCGCGCGCAGCCCCAGGCGAAACCCTTGCAAAGCACACTGACGCCTGTGCCTATTAAGCTACCTTATGCAACGCAAGAACGCAGTACAAGAACAGCCACCTGCCAAAGCAAAACAGCAGCGTCATGTCTTGCAGCAGCTGCCGGCGCCTGCGCCTGCGCTGCTGCACCCATTGAATGCCTAAGGCCGCTGCCTGCATTGTCAGCCGGTGCTCGGCCGCCCCGGCTCAGATAAAAAGGGAGCGGGGGCTGCTTGGGCGTCCAGCCGCCGAGCACCAGAGAGCATGCACTCAGGCCCGAGCTTGAAACAGGACCTGCGAAACAGGAGCTGCTGAGAATGGCGAGCGCGCTCATCGCCCGCGCTGCGCGCGTGGCCGGGGCGCCAGCGCCAGCAGACCGCCCCAGGCCACCAAAATGCGAGCGCTGGCCGCGACCCCGCGTGCAGTGGGTCTGCAAATGAAAGTGCGAGAAGGGGAGGGAGCTGGGACCGCCGCGACTGACCGGCACTGCGGGGCGGGGCAGCGGCTGCAAGCCGCCTCCTGGCCGGCCCCGTTGTGCGGGCGGCCAATCGCTGGCCATGATGCACCACTACTGGGTCCCTTGATGCCAGGCCCCGATTTCGGGACCGGCCGGCCACATCAACTTGCGGCGACTGCTCAGCAGCTGCCTCAGCCGCCTTGCCGTGTGCTTTTTGTGCACTGCAGGAGCCTACTCCTGCACCCCAAACGCGAGCACAGCCGGGCCCTGTACTCTCTGCACAGCCGCCCGTCATCCTCATCGGAGTACGGAGCAACACGATGATCTTCCGCAGACGCCATTTGCCCGTGACTTGCCACCCTCAAGCCGGCTCTGTTGGCTCTGTTCGTGAACTGCTGAAAAGGTCAGAGCTGCGCAGGCTGCAACAGTCACCATCAACGCCCAGCAGTACAACATCCTGCTGGGCTCACAAAAATACACGCACGCTGCGCCGTCAGGCGAACAGCTGTCAGGCCCTAGGCAACACACATCCCGTCTGCGTAGGCAGGCTCGGCGATGTCGAGCCGAGCCGCACCTACGTTGCCGAGCGAGCACTCCATCTTGTAAACTTCTTCTGGCGGCGCTCAGCAGATGGCGCTCCGCGTGTGCTTGTGTTGACACGCGCGGGTCTAGCAGCAGTGTCCGATCATGCCAGCGCCTCAAGTCCGGTGTATTTGCTCGCCTTCCTAGGCCTCTGTCCAGAGGGGCATATGTCGGCCCCCAGGACCCTGTGGGGCATGTGGGAACAAAGTATTGAGAAGAAGGAGGCGGGCTGTGCCTTTACAAGGCGCTACAGAGCTTTGCTGGCGCGGCCCATTGGCCGGCAAGCGCTGGGCACCCGCAGTGCCGCCCAAGCCACCCAGCCGGGGCGCATAGCAGCCCATCCTGGTTCACAGCTCGCATGGCGTCCACGTCAGCGGCTGAGCAGGTGTGTGTGCGCACTGAGGTGTACAGGCGCGCTGAGGTGTACAGGCGCGGCCACTCTGCAGAGTGGCCGCGCAGCTGTTGTGCGCCAGCTCCCTGGTAAAAAAGGCAGGGAGCTGCTGGGTGCTGTGCTGCCCGGCACCCGGGTTGCGCTTGTGCGTGCGCTTCACTGCCGCTGCTCAGTGCTCAGTGCGGGACGGCTGAACCGAGGATGGTGCCTGTGAGCCTGTGCGAGTGCAGCATCTTGAAAACTAGTGCAGGTGAGTACTGCAGCCAGGAGTGCGCAGTCCGCGTGTGCACGGTGAAGCTGCTTTGCAGGCCCCGCGGCCCTGCCTGCAGGAACGGTACAGTGATTCGAGCCGCAACCACAGTCGAAATCAGCTGGCCCACTATGCTGGCCCGCCACCGCGGGCGAAGTGGCAGACGCGCGCTGCAACCCGCCTCGCGTAGCAGCGGCGCGGAGGCTTGCTCATGGTGTGGGAGTGCCGTGAGCTTTGACGCGCAGCGCAACATGCGCACATGCGCACGCATGTGACCTTTAAAACAGCGACCCCTGCTCGCCATCCAGGCTCAGACACAGTGCTGCAAAGCGCTGACAGGCGGACAGACGGCACCACACACTGTCACCGAGGTACAAACACCACACGGACAGGCGCTTCTGGCGATGCAGCGTGCACATGCACAGCAAAACTCTGCGTAGCGCCTATTCTGCGGCACCACGCGCTTCCGCAAGCCGCTGCACCGGGCCGCGCCCCGCCTGGCTGCCGAGCCCTGCCAGCAGGCGGGGCAGGAGCGCTGCCGGCCTGCGGCGCGCTGCCGCGCCAGGCCGCCAGCCACTGGCACAGCGCTTAGTGTACATAAGCTTTCGTTCCGCAGAGTGAGCCCGCCTAGCATACACAAGCATCCAGCCGCTCCGGGCATGCCCGCCGAGCTTGCAAGTCCGCGAGGCCCCCGACGCGCGGTCAGAAGGAGCCGGGCTCGGGCGAGATGTCCAGGTCGGAGCCGCCTGTGGGCGAGCGCGGCGGCGGCGTGCCGGCGGCCGCCGCGCGGTGCAGCGCGCGGATCTCGCGCAGCAGCGCCTTGGCGCGCTCCTTGGACGGCGCGCCGTAGTCGAGCAGCCGCAGGCAGTGCCGCTCCGCCTCCTCCAGCAGGCCCTGGTCCTGCGCGCACCGGGGGCAGGGCTTCAGCAGGGTCTGGTAGGGTATGTGGCCCAGCAGCTGCCTGCGGCTGCCTCCTCCAGCAGGCCCTGGTCCTGCGCGCCTGGGGGCAGGGTCTCATGCAGGGTCTGGTAGGGTACGTAGCCCAGGAGCCGCAGGCAGTGCTGCTCCGCCTCCTCCAGCAGGCCCTGGTCCTGCGCGCCTCGGGGCGCAGGGCTCCAGGCGTGACGCAGGGTGTAGGGTACGGCGCGCCGCGGCCCAGCGGCCTCGGGCGGCGCCGCCGCACCTCGTTCGTGGATAACGGGCGCGCCCGCGTCGCAGACGGCTGGGCGGCCGCCTGGAATGCATGCACGGGCGGCCCTGTATGCATGCAGCCTGAACAGGCACGCGCCGCAATCGGACGCCTCCCTGGTCCAGGGGGCTGGCCAAGCAGAACAGCGCTTTGCGCCTGACGCGGACTTGCTGCGGCGTGCGCAGCACGGGGCGCCAGGCTGGGCTGGGAGGGCGGAGGCCGCCAGAAGGCCGGGGCAGCCCATATCCGTCCCGGCCGCCCCGTCAGCCTGGCGCCCTGCGCGGGCGGGGGGGCACCGGCGCCGGCTCGACCCTACAGCATGCCCTGAGCATAAGTGCGGCCCGGGCGCAGCGGCGCGGCGGCGCGCGCCTTCTTGTACGCCGCCAGGAAGAGCAGCGCGTCGAGCGTGTCGCTGCCGGCCAGGCGCTCGGCGTCGATGCGCGCCAGGTTCTCCTCGTAGCAGCGCGCGGCCTCCGCGGCCTCGCCGCGCCGCTCATAGATGCGCGCCAGCTTGTGCAGCGCGATGCCTGCGTGCGCGGGCGGCGCGCTGGGGTGCCGCCAATGCGGCTGCGCCGCCGCCGGCCACGACCGCGCGCCCCACCAGGCCCCATAACCACATCGAGTGGCCGCCGCCTGCGGCACGCCGCAGCGCCCGCACCCCGGCGCGCCGAGCAGCTGGGGGCAGCGCGGGGCATGGGCCGCAGGGTTAGGGTTGGAAGCGCAGGCCAAAGGGCGACGCGCCTTCGCGGTCGCCGGAGAGGTGCGCGCGGCGGTAGCAGCGCACGGCCGCCTCGTCCTGCCCGAGGGCTTCATTCTCGTAGCACTGCCCCATGGCGCACCACATGCGCGCGTCGTGCGGGCGCAGCTGCGCGCGCCCGGCCCGCGGCGCGTTATTACAAGGTCTCGGGACCCGCGGCCGCCGCAGCTTGTGGGCCGCGCGGCCGGCGTGCGCGGCGTGACCGAGCGCCCGGGCAGGTCCGCGTCCGCTGCAGCGCAGGCAGGCGCGCGGGGTTGCTGCTGCGCGTCGCAGGGCTGCCGATCGTGACGGGGTGCACGAGGCAATGCGTCGGCAGGCATGCACAGGCCCGGCAGCGCCCCGCACGCCCCAGGGCGCGCGGCGCGGCGGGCGGGGCAGCGCCGGCGCCCGGCGCGGCGCGCCCGGCGCGGCGCGCCTGGGCGGCGCGCCTGGGCTGCAGGGGGCAGGGTGGGGCGGCGGGGCGCGGTGGCGCGGGGCGCGCCTGCGTGGCGCGCCGGAAATAGTGCAGCGCGTAGTAGGGCATGTGCAGCAGCTCGTACGTCTGGCCCAGGCCGTACCAGGCGCGGTAGTCGCGCGGGTTCAGGTCCACCGCGCGCCGGTACGCCTCTGCGCGCGCGCGCGCCGGCGTCCGGCCCCGCCAGCCTCGCGCTCGGGCCCCGGGCGCGCAGGGAGCCACGCGGAGCCAGTTGCCCTTCTGGCACGCAGGAAAAATGTGCAGGGCATGCTCGCGGCACGTCGTGGCGCGCCCGCGCTCGCCGGCGCGACGCCGCCGCGGCGAGCCGCAGCTCGCGGCAGGGAGAGGCCGGCGCTTGCGCGTCAGCAGGCAAGGCCGGGGTGCAGCGGTCCCGGGGTCCAGGGCAGGGCCGCCCCGCGCCCAACGCCGCCGAGCGCACAGTGCGGCCCGCGCAGCCCGTCACGCGCGCTGCCAGGCGGACGAGGGGCGACCAAGCATGCGCCGCCGCCTTGCCATGCGCCCGCCGTGCGCTCGCGCGCGTCCCGGTGCGAGCAGCGCGGGCGGCCAACGTGCGGCGGCCGCGCTACGGGGGTAGGGTAGGGTTCGCGCGCCTATGGCGGCGGGCGAGGTCTTCATCTTCGCATTCTCGGGGTTAGGGTTGGGGCCGGGCGCCGCGGGCGGGCGCGCCTATGGCGGCCGGCGGGTTCTTCATCTCCACGTACTCGTGGCCCATCAGCGTCCAGGCCGACAGGTAGTGCCGGTTGAGCTTCAGCGCGCGCCGGAAGTAGAGCACCGCCTGCGCGCGCCGCCGCGCGCGCTGGACCCCCCGGGCGCGCGGCCCGGCGCGCGGCCGGGCGCGCGGCGGGCGCGCGGCCGGCGCCCTGCTTCTGGGCGCAGAGCGGGCGGTGCGCGGCGGCTCACGTGGGGCGACCCGCAGAGCGCTCGACACCTAGCCGGGCGTGCGGAGAGCAGGGCCGGGTTTGCAGGCGCGTGCCGCGGGCCGCGCGCGCATGGAGGGATCGGGTTTAGGGCAACTCCGGCCGCGCCTTCTCGTGCTGGCCCTTGAGCGAGTAGTAGTTGCCGATGATGCAGCAGGTCTCCGGGCGGTACTTGTCGGCCGCGGCCGCGCGGTGCGCCAGGTGGCTCAGCGCCGCAAACTGCTCCTTCACGTACAGGATGTTGCTGTACGTGTCCATGCCCTGCGCGCCCTAACCCTAACCGTGTGCTGTACGTGTCCATGCCCTGCGCGCCCTAACCCTGACAATATGCTGTACGTGTCCATTCCCTGTGCGCGCGCGTCCGCCGCGCGGCGGCACCCAGGCGCGGCGCGCGGCATGCAGGGACGCCGCTGCGCCGCGCCCAGCCGCGGCCGACAGCGGGCCTTGCAGCAGTGTACGCGGGCCTCCAGCAGTGTGCGGCACCAGGCGGCGGCACCAGCCTGCACTCATGCCCTGATCGCTTGCAGCCCGCAAGCACACCCACCCCCCAGGTCGGCCCCTGCTGCAAGCACAGGCCAGGGCGATCACATGCGATGCAGAGCAGAGCAGTGAAAGGACAGCACGGCGCGTCACGCCGGCGTGCTCCGCCGCCGCGCTTGCGTGGCGCCGGGCGCGCGCCTCAACGCAGTGCCGATCGCGCTCCAGCAGGTCCTGAAACAGGGTTAGGGTAGGGCGCGCGCCTCGATGCGGTGCGGGTCGCGCTCCAGCAGGTCCTCGAACAGCTCCTGCGCCTCGTCGAAGTTGCGCAGGTTGTACTGCGCGGCCGCCGCGGCCGCCGCCACCCACTCGCTGCCCGGGAACTGGCGCGCCAGGCCCTGCGCGGCCGGCGCAGCCCGTCGGCCGCCCGCGCGCGCCGGCCGCGCCCGCGCCGCCGCGAGGCGGAAGCGCGGTGCAGGGCCGCCCTCCCGGTCTGGCGCCGCGGGGGACCAGGCAGCCGCGGCGCAGCCGCGGATGCGGGGAGGGGGGTGCGCCCAGGCGGCGGCCGCGCCTGCAGGCGGCCGAGCGCCTCGTCGTTCTCCTGCGCCTCCAGCGCCAGGTGCGCCAGGTGGAAGTCGCGCGCCCAGTGGCGCGGCAGGTCGGCGGCCGGGTCGCCCGCGTCCGCGCCGGCCGCCAGCGCCGCCAGCGCCTGCCAGGCGCCCCAGTGGCAGGGGCAGCCGTGCAGCGCGGCCACGAGCGCGGCGCGCGCCTCCGCGCGCCGGCCCCTGCGCGCGCGCCGCCGGGGGCTCGGCGCGCGCGCCGCGCGCTGCGGGGCGGGATGTTGGTGCGTCGGCGGCCCCCGACTCGGGCCCCTACCGAGCCCTCGCCGCGCCTGACGCCGCCGGCGCTGCGCCGCCCGGCAGCAGCAATGCGCCGGCGGGCCGGGCAGCAGTGCCTCTGGCGAGCGCGAGGGCGGGGACTGCTGTCGCAGGCGTTTGAGGCGGGGCTGCTGTCGCTGGCGGGTGAGGCGGGGCAGCGGCATGACTGCAGCCACCGCCGTCAGGCCCAGACCGGTCAGACCTGCCGCCGGCCGCGCCCCCGTGCCAGATTGGCATGCCGGTCGCGGGCAGTGCACCATATGCACGCATGGGCTGACACGACAGCGCGCACGCCATGGGCGGGCACGACAGCGCGCGGTGCGCGCGCGCGGGCGGGGCCGCGCGCCGGTCGGACAGCACCAGGCCGTACAGGTAGCTGACGAACGCGTCGGCCTGCCCGGCGTGCGCGGCCGCGCCCAGCTCCGCCTCCAGCGCCTCCAGCTCCTGCGGCCCGCCCTTACCCTAAGCCTACCCCGTCCTCGGCAGGCGGCCAAGGAGCATCATGCAGCAGCAAGCAGCGAGGCCTGGCCGCGCATGCGGCGCCCCCGGCTGCAGCCCAGCACTGCGTGCCCCTTGACAGTGGGCGCACGCAAAGCGCCCGCTTGCGACGCCAGGCACTGCCGGCCGCGTGCCGCCGTGCGGGCCGGCCGCCCTGGCCAGCTTGTGGCACGGAAACAGCGTGCGGCCAATTGTGCATGCGGGTGGATGAAAGAACAGAGTGACATGCTCGCAGCGGGGTCGCATCGGGCGCCGGCCGCAGCGGCAGGCGCGCTCCAGGTGGGGCCGGCCCGGGAGAGGCGGCGGGGCGCGGCGCAGGCAGGCGCGGGGGGCGGCATGGCGGCCGGCCGGGCGCGCGCACGGCGTTGGCGGCGTCGGCCTTGCCGAGCGGCCCCGCCGCCTCCACGCGCTCCTCCTCGCGCCGCAGCTCGCCGGCCAGGTAGCGCGCGTAGCCGCGCAGGAACAGCGCGCGCGGCCCGGCCGCGCCCCGCAGCGCGTGCGCCGCGCGCCGGTACTCCTGCGCGCGGCCCCGCCGCGCTCGGCCGGCCCCCAGGGGCGGCGCTCCCTGCTCACGCCCTGGCGCTGCGCGGGCGTGCAGAGACAGCAGGGGAGCAGAGCGGCGCGGCGGGGCGGCGTCGCAGGGGGCGCGCGGCGCGGGCTGCGGCGGGGCGGCGCGGGGCGCGCCTTCATGTCGAAGTAGGACTTGGCGAGCAGGTAGGCATCGTCCTCGTCCTCCGCGGCGCTCGCCGGCTCAGGGCGGCCGCGCCGCTGCGGCTGGTGCGGCGCCGGCGGCAGGCCTGCCGGCCGGCGCACGCGGCTCACCGAGCGCGGTGGCTGTGCACACGCTGCCGGCCGATACCAGGCAGCGATCCACCGGGCAAACCAGGTGTGCCGCTCACAGGAAGCACCAGCCAGTGCGTGCCCTGCAGAAACATGCAGTGCAGCGGAGGGCGGCCACCGCCCAGCTGCTGCGCCGCCCACTGCGCCGAGCTGTACAGGCCGCGGGTGCGCAGGTCGCGGATGGCTAGCCGAAGCTCCGCGGCTTTCTGCGGTCGCACCCCATCCGGCGGTGAAGCGCACCGGGAGCTGCATACGCCGTCCAGGGGCATTGCAGTGCGAAAAAGCAGACGGTGCGTCACTTGCGCCGGGACCTTGCCTGTGCTGGCGGCGTGTCGTTCATAGTCATTCTTCACATCGAGAGGTGTCTACAGCCATATGCAGGCATTGCACATGATGCGTTGATCTCAGGTCGCCCAGACAGAGAGCCTCTCGCCTACGCTGTACATTTTCCCACACAGCAAGTCTGATCAAAGGGAGGGCACCTGCGCAACAGAAGCAGATGTGCATGCTCGAGAAGCACCTGTTCAGCATGCTGTGCACCTGTGCGATTATGTTCTCCTCGTTGCAGCAGTTTCAAGTTAAGAAAATGTCAGTTACATCCCCCGCATGCCTCGGCAAAGCCAGCAGACATGTCGTCACAGTCACCGCGCAAGTGCATGCATGCGTGAAAAAACCAACAACTCGAGAGACAAGCAAACTAAGCAGCAGGGCCGGAGCGGCCAGCAGTGTGCTGCTGCGTGCCGTGACAGTTCTGCGGAGCGCGCTGCGGCGTGGCCTCGCCTCGAGGCATGCTCCCAGGGCAGGTCCCCCGGCCAACAGCCTGGGCGCCTCGACTGGCAGCATGCGCGCGCGTGGCCCAGCTGTGCGCGGCCATGAGCAGGGCAGCATGCGTGCGCGTGGCCCAGCTGTGCAGCGGCCGTGGAGCAGGGCGCTGCCTGCGCTGTGCAGCGCCCGGTATGGGCCACCCCCGACCCCGGGCTGCTGCAAGCAGCGCAGCAGGCAGACGCTGGAGTAAGGTGCAAAAAAATCGGCTGCGGGCCCCGGGGCCCCGGCGCAGGCGCGCAAAGCACTGACAAGACGCGGGCGCCCCCCGCGCGCTGAGGGAGAAAGCCCCGCCCGACCCTGCCCAACCGAATGCTGCTGTGCGGTGCACAAAGCATGAAATGTGTACGTAAGCGACAAGAAATGCCTGCGAGCACACCGAAAACCTGGAGCCCAGTGGGCTCCCATCGCACCAGCTGCGCGCCGGGCAGCGCCGCAGCGGCGGACGCCTGATGCCCGAGATGTGCGCCAGAGGGCACTCACCCGTCCGACGCTGAATCAGTGCTTGCTGAGCTCGCACACACCAGCACAAAGCAAGCCCGACACCCCTCCCGCGCCCGTCACATCCGTCTCAAGTTTGGTGCCACCAAGTTCTGTCCCACAGCCGTGCAGGAAACTCTCCAAGAGCGGTGCAGGAAACTCTCCAAGAGCTCGGCAGGAAAGTCTTTCAGAGCTGTTGAGGAAACTCTCGCAGAGCTGGCCAGGACACTCTCCAGGCCAGCGCCCTGTCCCCACCCCATATTCCAGGTGTGGCGCTGCCGGTGCCCTCTCAAGAGCGCGACCGTGCGCTGCCACGGCACGGCCTCACCAGACCTCTGCGCGCCGCAGCCTATGCGCACACCAGGAAGCCGTTGTAGGGCTGCCCAAAGGTGTACGCGTTGTTGTCGGGCAGCAGGTCGCTGCCGGCGCGCGCGGCGGCCTCCGGGGCGGCGCCGGCCGCGGCGCCGCACGCCTTGGCCTTGGCATCGGCCGCCGGCGCGCCCAGCGCCTCCGCCAGCTCGCCCGTGGAGGCCGTCTCCATCGTCTCCATCTCCGCGACGCCATCAGCCCCGGCGGCCAGCGGCGCGGCCGGCGCGGCCGCTCCGGCGGCCGCCTGGGCTGCCGCAGCGGCGGAGCCGGTGCTGGCCTGCGGGACCCCGCGACACTGATTCACCCACACGAGCAGACCCGCGAGGGCGCTGCGCGCGCGGCTCACCAAGCAGCAGCAAGCGGGACGCCAGGGGCGGCGCGACGCGGGCATGCCTGGAACATGCTGCGCAGGCGCTGCAGCTCGGTGCGCAGACGCGCGGTCTCAGCCATGGCCGCGTGCCAGCGAGCGTCCATCTCGCCTGCCTCCGCCTCCAGGCCGGCGCGCTGCGCCTCGCTCGCGACAGTGTGCTGGCGCAGGTCCTTGCAGTTCTCCTGCAGGCCCTGGACCTGCGCGGGCGGCGACGCCAGCGTCGGGCGCGCCCGTGCGCCGACGCTCCGCACAGACTGGCGCCTGTGAGACAGCAGCAACGCAACAGGTGGGCACCACACGGTGCTGCAGGTGGCGTTTGCACGGCGCTGCAGGGCCGGCGCTGCCTCCGCCACGTCAGAGACAGTTCGTGTTGGGGCGTGGCGTGGCAGCAGCTGCGGGCGCGCAGGCGCCGGCTTGCGCATGCGCGACAGCAGCAGGACAGGCTTACCCCTAATCCTACCCTATACCCTAAGCATGCGCATGGGCCGCGCGCGCACCGCTTTCTGCGCCTCCTCCAGCTCGCCCAGGCGGCGCGAGCGCACGCGGCGCGCGGACTCGCGGTTGGCGATCCGGCGGCGGATGCGCCGCCGCTCCGCCGGCGTCAGGTTGGGCGCGTCGGCGTCGCCATAGTACTCGATCGGCCGCCCCACGCGCCGCTTCTCCGTCGGCTGCAGCCACGACAGGCAAGCGTGAGCAATGCCTCTACGGCACGTGGCGGTGCCTGTGGTATGTGCCTGGCCTGGTGCAAGCGCACAGCGCGGCTGGCTGACAAGCAAGCGCTCCACTTCATACGAGCTTCAAGTGGCATGCATGCGCTCCTTTGCGCGCGTGCGCCGGCAGGCCAGGGCGCGCCTTGAGCGCCTGGCCGCCCCCGGTGGTCAGGCGGGTGGAGCGCCGCGGTCGGCGCCGCCGCGCGCCGACGCCGCCGTCGTCGCTGGGCTCCTCCTCCTCCTCCTCCTCGCTCTCGGTCGGCGTTTCAGCCTCCGTGCTGGCGCGTTTGGCGCTGCGCGCGCCGCGCTCCAGCGCGCTCGCGCCCGCCGCGCCCGAAGTGTTGCCGGATGTGCCGCCCGACGTGGTCGCCGCGCCGGCCAGCGGTCCCGAGGGGCTCGCCGGCACCTCCGCCCTGGCCTTGCTGCCCGCGATGCCGGCCTGCGCGAAGTGGCGCGTCGGTTAGCACATCAAGTTGTGGTGGCGCGCGGCAGCTCGGTCGGCCGGCACCCTCAGCACGCTGCCCGCACTCTGCGTGATCCCAGGCAGGGGCTACCAAGAGCGCGGGAAGCACCTCAGCAGCGAGCACGCTCGAGAGCGAGTGCTGGACCGCGGGCTTGGCGGTCCAGTCCAGCACATCATCCAGGTCGGCCAGCGCCTCGACCGGGATGGACGGGAAGCGGGACAACTGCTGGGCTGCCGCGCTCATGTTCGCCGGTCGGGGAGGTCCTGGCGCGCCTGCCGCTGTGCTCCCGTGCGCGCCTGCAGGCAGCAGCATTGGCTTGAGAGAAGACCGGGTGCGCTCAGCGACGCCTGCGGTGTCCTTGGCTGGGCGCACTGAGCCAGCTTCCGCAGATTTGCCAGCTCGAACGGGTTGAGGCGACCTCCTGACAGCGTGCATTGTACTGCAGTTCCCACACCGGCTGGCCTGGGCCCCACCCCACCCCGCACGCCGGTGCCGCCCGGCTGCCAACGACCGCAACCAATGCTGCTCCTCAGGGAGCACGACCGGGCCGCACCCGCTGGTCGAATGTCCTTGATGCACCGGTGTCCCGAGGTCGAACACTTTATCCGCGGTGGCAGGAAACACCCTCCCGTCTCAGTCTGCTCTGCTCTCTGCTTCACCCGCCCTCAGTCGGCTAGAGGGACGCAAGACTTCGACCTGCGCCCTGCCTGCGGGCTGCTGCCTGCGTCCCGCCCGCTGGGCCAAAACCCTTACTTGGGGCTATTTCGCAAGGCTTGCACAAGAAAACGCGCTTGCTCGGGAGGTCCCGAGTCGGGACGGGCCTGCGCCAGATGTATGTTTGCTTGCGACAGGTGCACACAGTATGTTACAGGCGCGGTCACGCCGGCGCGTCCGACGGCAGCGGCCGGTATCGCGAGCGCTGCGGCGGCCGCGCGTACAGGCAGTAGTGCTGCACCGCCAGCACGATGCAGTAGGCTATGGAGATCAAGCCCAGGCCCAGCTTGACCGGGTTGCCCGTGACCAGCGAGGCGTCGCGCAGGGCCACCGCGTCCAGCACCTGCGCACGCACAGCGGCGGCGCGCCGCTGAGCTGCGCCGAGCGAGCCGGGAGCAGGCCGGGCTGCGCGCGTGCGGCGGCGCGCCTGCTGCGCCATGGACAGCACGCCGCCACCGAGGTCGGTGAGCGCGTTGGCGATCGTGAAGCCCTCCGTGGACGCATTGGCCCGCTGCAGCGCAATCTGCGGAATGTACTTGACAGCCGAGCCGGCCAGCTTGATGTAGCTCAGCAGGTACAGCAGGCCCAGCACGGAGAAGGCGCGGGCGCCTGCGGCCAGCGCGGCCGCGTAGCCGGCCACCGCGACGCCCGACGCGGCCAGCGCGGCCCACATCCAGCGCGAGACGCCCTGGTCGCCGCGCTGGTAGACGCAGATCTGCACCAGCGTCAGCGCGGTGGCCGCGTTGGCGTGGATGCTGAACACGACGTCGTTGCTGCGCACATCGATCGACTGGCCGCCGTGCTGCCGCCTGGGCGCCCGCGGACACAGGCCTGCCGGGCTTGTCCGACAGTGTTGCGCGCTCAACCAAGCGCCGCTCGGAGTTCGCCGCGGGGCGCTCACTCATAGTCGCTGAGCACGGACGCGCTCCAGTACATGACGCAGTTGAAGGCCGTGTAGCAGGCAAAGCTGACGAAGCTGATGACGGCAAAGTCGAAGCTCAGCCCCACGACACTCCGCTTAAGAGCGTTCATTAGCAGTTGAGGGTACCTGCCCGCAGCGCCGCTCGGCTGCGCCTGCAGCCAGCAGCCGAACGCTCCTGCGTTCTTGGCAGCGATCGCAGCTGCGGAGCAATGCGCACCATCCTATGAACCAACAAGAGAAGGACGTCCAGCCCAGCACGCTCGACGCGCGCGCCCACCCGCCTGCATGTGACAGCCTGCTCAGAGAGTCCGCAGCGGGACTACTTACCACTGCGGGTAAGCGAACATTACAGAACAGCGAGCGGCCTGCGCGCCTGCCTTACTGCGTCCTAGGAGCAGCTGAGAGTGGGCCGTGCCGAGGTGAGAGCGAGACAGGCCAAGGAGGGCAGCGTACCTGGCAGCGAGTCGTCTGTCGGCAGGGCAAAGCCAAGCGCCAAGCCCAGGGCGAGCGAGCTGGCCAGGACCAGCGCCGCGCTCAGGTTGCCGTCGTGGATGAGGCGGTGCGCCAGCCGCATCTTGTTGACCTCGCGACGGCCGGTCTCATCTTCCATGGCCCAGCACCAATATGCCCGCAGGCCACCGTGCAGTGCACGGCCGTCACTCGGTGTGCTGCGCAGACTGACAAGGCTGCAGCCTGGACGTACACACTGTGTGCGTCATGGCGTGTTCACCGTGGTCTGTAGACGCGCGTGGCAGAGCCTCGCGTTTATAGGCCAGACCAGGACATGCACACTGAAACAACGCTGCAGTGAACAGGCCGCCTGTTCACTAGCAGTGCCTGGCGCTGTGCTGAGCTAGGTGCTTTCGCGTGGCACGTGCGCGCTCGCCCTGGAAGGGTTGCGACAAATGTGACCGTTGCAGGCACGGAGGCTTCAGGCTCACTCTGATGTGGGCTCGCCGCAGCCGGAATACGTAGGAAATCAGTGAGCATCCGACATGGCGGGCTGCAAGGACGCAGGCGGCAAGGAGGTGGAGGCGCGCACCAAGGCGCTGTACCATGTGATGCAGTCCATAGAGGTGCGCGCGCAGCGCCGACGGAGGTCAAGGCACTTGACGCGGAGCAGTGACGTGGGCATGTGCGGCAGTCGCTTACAATGCAGCGCCCAGAAGTGAAGGAGATCGCGAGCGCCAGGGGCGCCTGGGCGGCGGCGAGGGTATCGTGGGCCTGTACGGCTCGGTGACGCGCACCGGGATGCAGCGCGTGCTGGACTGCCTGGCCGCGCACTGCGGCCTGGGCGCCTCCAGCAACCTGGTCGATGTCGGCGCCGGGCTGGGCAGGCGCGGCCTCGGCCCGGCGCGCCCGTGTCCGTCGCACCGGCGCCCGCTGCACGCGCCCTCAGGCAGGCCCGGCCTCGGGCGGCACGGCGAGGATCAGGAGCCGTGCTGTCTGCCGGTGGCCTCCTTCTTGCTTCAGGGTGGCGAGCAGCTGTGGTCAGAGCCCCGGTCACGCGCCCGCGCGTGTGATGTTAGCGCGGGGGCGTGCGCAGGCCGCTGCTGCACGCGCTGGTGAGCCCCGGCGTGGCGGGCGGCTGGGGGATGGAGGTGGACCGGATCAAGTGCGACAAGGCGGCCGCATTCCTGGCGCAGGCGGCCGCGGCGCTGCTGCGCCGCGGCGCCGTCCCGGCCGCGCTGCCCGTGCCGCTCGTGCGCTGCGCGCCGGTGGAGCGGGCGCGCAGCCCCTCGCGTGCGACGAAGCACATAGGGGCGCCAAGCGCGCTGATGGGCTGTCGCCTGGCAACCCCACGATGGGCAGGGCCTTGCTCCGCACCCGGCCAGCGACGGCCACGCCTCAGCGCGCCTCAGCGCGGCCTGCGCTGCGCGGCAGGTCGCATCGCTGGCGCCCGCGACGCACGCGTACTCGTTCTGGGAGGGCATCCCGGAGGCCGCCAAGCGCGCCTTCGGCCGCCTTTTCGCCGCGGCGCCGGACCTGCGCGGCGTGGCGGTGGTGCAGCGCGCGATGCGCGGCCGTGAGCCCGCTGCGGTGATGGCCGAGCTGGGCTTTGGCGCGCTGGAGCTGGTCGGCTCGTTCGCCGTCAGCATGTCGGGCGCGCCGGCCCGCCGGGTCCGCGGCGCGCCGGCGCTCGCGGCCCGGCAGAGCCACCTCCGGCCTCTGACTCGTCCGGGCTTTGAAAGCCAGCCCGCCTTGCCTGCTTGGCGCCCACCGCCGCACTCTACGTCTGCAGTCTGCGTCTCAGCAGCCACAATAGCTGTTGGCAGCCCGAGGCCAGGCGGTGCCTGGCAGCAGGCCTGCTCAGACCTGAGCTGATGCCAGCCAAGCCAAACCCCCTGGTTTTGCTCCTGCGGCCTGCCAGCTCGGCTGCTCGGGGCGGGCGCGCGCATGTGGCAACGGTCAAGCGCCCACCCGCGTGTGCAGGCAGCGGCCGCAGCTTCACCGCGTACGTCTTCCGGCGCGGCCCCGCTCCCGCGTGCGCCGCGCAGCGGCCCGCGGTCGCGGCGGAGCGGCCGCTGCCGGCCAGCCCGCCGCCGCCAGCAACGCCGGCCGCCGCCCTGCAAATGCGGCCGCCCGCGCGCCGCAGGTGCTCTGCTGGCCTGGGCCGGTCACTGTGGCCACTGTGGGCAGTGACGCCGTGTCTGCTGTGCTAACACTGCACATGATCCTGCTGCAAGGTGTGGCCCATGGAGGCCTGCCCTCAAAGCATTTGTGCAAATTCGTGTCCTGCGCGCTGAACAGGTCCGGCACCGCGGAGACGTCGGGGGCGGCGCTGCGCAGCACGGCGCGGGAGCAGGCTGTGGACGACGCCTGCCTGGGTCAAGCCCAAGCAGGAACAGAGGGTTATGCGGCTGAGGCGGCCGCAGCAGCCTGCGCCAATGCAGACGGGCAACCCGGCGGCGGCACGGGCGCGCCACACCGACTGGCGGCGGCGGCGGCGGCTGTGGGCCGCGCGGCGCCGCGCGGCCCGCGCACGCGCGGCGCGGCAGCGGCCGCTGTGGCAGCCGAGCGTGCAGCGTGCAGGCCCTGGGGGGCGCGCGCGGTGCCAGCTCAGGAGGCGCCGCAGCGGCCGCCGCGACGCGACGCGGCCGCCGCATCGACCCCGGGCGGGAGCGCCGCGCCGGCGGCCGCCGCGCCTGGCACGCCGGCCAAGGGGGGCGCCGGCGCAACTCCCACGGCGCGGCAGGCGCCGCCTGCGCGCTCGCCGCTCGGCTGCCTGCCCCAGAACGGCGCCGACGTCGGCGCCGCCCGGGCAGCCGCGGCGCCCAGCCCCGGGGCAGCCGGCTCGCGCGGCGCGGGGAGGGAGGCCGCGGACGCTGCGGCGCGAGCGTCACCGGGCGCTCAGCCGGGGCCCAAGGCCGCGAGGCTGGGCGCGTCCGGCGGCCAGCTGCGCCCCGCGGGCGTGCGCAAGCCGGCATCGCCCCGGGCCAAGGAGGCGCAGGCGCGCGCGCGCAGGGCGCAGGCGCCGCCGCGCGCCGCGGCGCAGCTGCTGCTGCGCGCGCAGCGCGGCGGGGGCACCGGGGCGCTGCGCGGCCGGAAGCTGCTGGCGGAGGCGCCGGGCGCGGACGCCGGCCGGGCCGTGCAGGGCCTGGGTGCGCTGGCATAGGGCAAGGCTGTGCAGCATGTGCGCCAGTGCATGCGTCGTGCATGGGCGTTGCTGACTCGATGTAATCATATATCATATCATTTTTCCCCTTTCAATTACTACGACCTGGAAAGATGCTCAGTCGAGCAACATGCTAGCCCAGACCCATATGCACTGACACCGGCCGCGTGACAGCACAGCACTGGTCTGCAGTTCGGCGCAAGGAAGCACTCAGCATGCGCAGAGCGCATTGAAATCTTTGGCTATTGCAGATGGGCGTGCTCGAACTGGCTGTCCGCGGCGCTGCCGCGCTATGGCAGAAGAGCCGCAACCCCAAGGAGTCCACGGACACCTTCATACTGTTCACACTGGCGTCCGTGCTGCTGGTGCTGCTGGCCGGCCTAATGTCGGGCCTCACGCTCGGGCTCCTGAGCCTGGACTCTATTGACTTGGAGGTGCGGGCAGCGTGCGTCGCGCCGCCCGCTGCCTGTGACAACGCTGGCTGCATGCGCAGCAGCCTGAGCGTGCAAGGCAGCAGCCAGGGAGCCGGCCCGCCGGCTGGAGGTCAAAGCCCAAGCAAGCAGACACGAAGCTGTGCTGCCGTGCGGCCAGGTGCTGCGGCGGAGCGGCACGCTGCAGGAGAAGGCGTGGGCGGCGCGGATCGAGCCGGTGCGCGGTCCGAGCATGCGCCCGCGGCCCCGGCGTCCAGCGTCCGGCCGTTGCGCAGGCGCCCGGCCGCGCCCGTCCAGGCGTCGCAGGGCCCGGGCCCGGCCTGCGGCGCCGGAGGCGCCGCGGACGCGCGCGCTCGCGCGCTCCCCGCGTGCACCCTTCCAAGCCGGTGCGCTGACGTGGTCGCGGCGAGACGCTGCCCGCGCGCGCCGCGCAGGTGGTGCGCAACCAGCACTTCCTGCTCGTCACCCTAGTCCTGTGCAACGCCGCCTGCACGGAGGTGCGCGGCCCCGGCGCCGAGCCCGGCGCCGGGCGGCGGCGGTGGCCCGCGCCCAGCTGGCTGCGCCGCGCTGAAGGCTGCAGGTCGGCGGCGGCGCTCCCGAGCGCCCGAGCGCCCGGCGGCGTTGCTGACAGCGCCGGCCGGCGCGCAGACGCTGCCCCTGGTGCTCGACAGGCTGGCCGACCCCATCACCGCCGTGCTGCTCTCCATCACCGTCGTGCTCATCTTCGGCGCGCCCCCGCGGCCCGGCCCGGGCCTCCGCTCCTTGCCGGCCGCGTCGCAGCCATTGGGCAGCGCCACTGCCGCGGCCAGTGTCCTGCGCTCTGCTTGAGCGTAGGAGCTGTCATGCGCTCCGTTGGAGTGCGTCGGCAGCGCCGCTTACCGAGTGTGCGCCGCGCGCGCAGGCGAGATCATCCCGCAGGCGGTCTGCACGCGGTACGGCCTGGCGGTCGGCGCGTACAGCGCGTGGATCGTGCAGGCGCTCATGGTGCTGACGTCGCCGATGTCGTACCCACTCTCGCGCCTGCTCGACTGGGTGCTGGGCTCGGAGCAGTCGGTGCGCCGCGCCGCCGCCGCCTCGCCAGGGGGTTAGAGTTGGTAAGCCTAACCCTAGCGCGGCCCCCGCTTGGCCGGCGCACTCGAGCCGCACTCGCGCGCGCGCGGCATGCGGCCAGGCCGCGCCCGCGCACGGGGCCCGCCGTGCCTCTGCCCTGTGTGCTGCACGGCGCGCAGCCGCCGCCGTCTCAGGGTGCTGCGCCGCCTGGTGCGGTGCGACCGAGTGCGGGCCTCTCTGGATGGGGCCGGAGTGCGGCTGCTCTGCGCGGTCAGGCGCATGGGCGTGGTGTGAAAACCTGTCTCAAATGGCATGGGTAGCTGCTGTCTGTAGCCACAGGGTCTGGCATGCATCCAGGCTGCGATGCTGGTCGCTTGTGATGGGGGAGGCAAGAGTGCGCAGGCGCCGGCGGCAGGCCGCGTCCCCGGGCAGGCGCGGGCGCCGACGCGCGCGTCGCCGCGCGCAGGGCGCGTTCCGGCGCACGCAGCTGAAGGCGATGCTGGACATCCACGGCGTGGAGGAGGGCCTGGGCGGCGACCTGACGCCCGACGAGATCGGCATCATCCGCGGCGCGCTCGACCTGAGCCACAAGACCGCCGCGACCTGCATGACGCCCTTTGACAAGGCGCGGGCCCGCGCGCCGCCGCCGCGCGGGGCTCGTGCGCCTGCGGCGCGCCCGGCCTGAGCCGCAAGGCCGCCGCGGCCTGCGCGGCGCCTCTCGACACGGCGCAGGCCCCCCTCATGACCTGCGCGGGGGGTCCAAGTTGCGCGGCGCAACGTTTGCAGCGCCCAAAAGTGTTGCAGAAGGCGCCCGCTCCGCTCGTCGCCCCCACTGCAAATTGGCCCCGCGCGATGCATTATCAGGCGACTCTGCTTAGCGTCTGGTGCGAAGCCCGCTGTGTGTCGTCATTTACACCCCCGGCGCCACCCCTGCAGCATGCGCGCGTCGCGCCTGTAACAGCTGCGCGTAGCGGCCGTGCGCGCGTCCCAGCCCGCTGCGCGACGCTGCTTGGCCGTCACGGCGGGCAGCGCACAGCGGGGCGGCGCGCGCGCGCAGGTCTTCATGCTGAGCGCGGACCAGGAGTTGACGCTGCCCACGCTGCAGAGCATCCTGAGCTCGGGCCACTCGCGCATCCCCATCCACAAGCCCGGCACGCGGTGCGGCCCTGCCCTACCCTACAGCTCATGCCACTTGCGCATCCCCATCCCATGATGAGGCGCGGCTGTAGGCAGGAGGCGCTGGGCCTGCTCATGGGACTGGGACGGGTGGCGGGCGGCCGGGCCGGCGCATGAGCCAGCGGCGCGCGCGGCGGCGCAGGCAGGAGGCAATGGGTTGGTTCGTAATAGGGCTGGGAGGGGGTGCGGGCGGCTGGGCCGGTGCCTGAGGCAGCGGCGCGCGCGGCGGCGCAGGCAGGAGGTGCTGGGCCTGATCCTGGTCAAGGAGCTGATCCTGTGGGACCACACCACGCGCACCGAGGTCGGCCGCCTGAAGCTGCGCAGCATGCCGCTGTTGCGCGCCGACACGCGCCTGTACGACATGCTGCGCCTATTTGAGACCTGCCGCTGCCACATGGCGCTGCTGGTGCGCCCCCGGGTCCTCCCCGCCTCTGCCGAACCTGCCGCTGCCGCCCCTGCCGCTGCGCGCGCCGCGCGCGCGCCTGAGCCTTAGCGCCGGCGGCTGGCCGGGTCGGCAGTTGTATGGGTTGCTTTCTGTGTCTCATGCTGGGGCGCCCTCTCTGGCAGGGGCTGGAGCAGTGGGTCCGTGGTGAAGTTCTGACACAGCACAGCAGGACCGTGCAGGCGACGCTGGCCAGGGCATTCTATAGGATAGCGGTCTATAAGATACTCTGTTGTTGATGCTATCCTTGACCTGAAAAGAGGGGCAGCAAGTGTCCGGCAGTGGCCACACCCGCTGCTTGCCGCGCCCACCAGGGAGGCAGCGGCCTGAAAAGCTGACGGTGCAATTATCTTCTGCGCCGCGCAGGTGCAGCCGCCTGGGCAACCGGCGTCTGGCGCTGCCGGCGCGCCCGAGGCGAATGGCGAGGCGAATGGCGACGCGGTGCATGCGCCAGGCGCGCGCGGCGGCGACGTCAGCATCTCCGTCGATGCGTCGCCACCGGCGCCGCTTACCCCGGACGTGCGCGCGCCCAGGCCCGACCCTCGGCTCTGTCACGCCTCCATGTCAAGCGGCCTGGCCGTGCCTCACCTGTGGCCCTGGCACGCCTCAGCATGAACTCATTTGCGGCCGCGGCAACGGCGCGCACGCCTGCAGCGTGACCCCGAGCAGGGGCGCCGGGCAGGGCCCAGCGTCTGCCCAGCCACACCAGCCCGCACCTTGCCCGTTGACGCGCTGTCAGCGGCGCGTCGGCTGCGCATGCTGGACCGGTGTGGGTGATCTCTCATGCAGACGCTCGAGAGCACAGCGGCAAGCATCCTTGCACCTAAACGCCACACACACCCACACGATCGGGTGTTGTGGAGAGGGCGAGGCAAGGGCTAGGGTCAGGGCTAGGCTCTGGGCCCCGCTGGCCAGCGCCTACATAGGGCACATATGCTAGGTTTAGGGTAGGGCTGAGCGCGGCGCGGCGCGGCGCAGCGCGCGGGCGAGGTGTACGACCCGGCGCGCCTGGCGGGCTGCGAGCCGGTCGGCATCATCACGATCGAGGACGTGATCGAGGAGCTGATCCAAACCGAGATCGTGGACGAAACCGACCAGTTCATCGACAACCTGGGCCTTCAGCGCGTGAACGCCACGCTGCTGCTTAGCAGCCTGCCGCGGCACCTGCGCCTGTGCGCGCCCCGCGCCCCGCCGCCCGGGCGCCCGGGCGCCCCCCGCCCCTGCTGCTGGCTGTAGCCCCGCTGCCCGACCGGCGCGGCGTGGCCGCGGCCCTGAGAGCTCACGCCCGCACACCGTCAGTCGCGCCCGCGCTCAAACGGCGCACCAGACCTGTCCGGAGTGAGCCCTTGAGCAGAGCGCAAGGCCGTGAGCAAGGCCGCAAAGTGATGCAGCGAGCGCAGGTTGGAGGAGGCACGCGCGCCGGGGCACGCGCGCCGGGGCACGGCGGCGTGCCGCGACGCCGCAGGTCTGGGCCGCTTACCCTAGTCCTATACCCTGGCGCCGACGCGGCCTGCGCGCGCAGGCTGCTCAAGGCGCAGAAGATGCGCGTGGGCGCGCTGGCCACGCTGAAGGCCGGCCGGCAGCTGGGCGTGCCCGCGGACCCGTCGGCGGCGGCGCCCGCGCCTGCGGCGGCCGGCTCGGTGCCTGGCCGTGCGGGCGGCCAGCAGGCGCGCCGCCCCAAGCTGGGTCTATGGGCGCACGCGGGCGTGCGGCCTAATGTGCCGTGCGCTCGCAGGCGGCGCCCCACTGTGGCCTCGAGGGGGTGAAGGTAACCCTGCGGGGTTTGCACCGCGCATCCGTCCTGGTGCAGGGCGGGCAGAAGCGCCACTGCGACAGGGTGCGGACCACCCTGACGCTGCCCTGGTCGTGCCGCACGCGCAGCGCACATGGCCGCGGACGGCGCGCGGCGTGTCGCCAGCGCGGTCGGTGCGCGCGCGTGACGTGCCGGCGCGGCGCGCGGGCAGCGGCAGCGCCGGCGGCGGCATGGGCGGCAGCAGCGGCGTCGGCGGCGGCGGCGGCGGCGCGGGTGGCGGGGGCGGGAGCGGTGGGGGCCGCGGCGGCGGCAGCGGCGGCGCGCTGCAGCAGCCGCTGCTGGACTCCCTGGAGCGGCGAGACTCCATTTGAGGCCGAGCGCGCAGCCTGGCCAGGGCGCAGCGAGTCACTGCGTGCGCTAGTGGAGCCACAGCAGCCCCGAGGCGCCGTGTGTGCCCCGCCAGCGCTGTCCTGGGATGCAGCCGCGGGCGCTGCAGCCAACTCGCACCTGCTGCAGGACCTGCGGAGGCTGGGACAGCGCAGGCCGTGCCGCGCGCTGTAGCCTGTCTGTCATACCCTATCCTACCCTATACCCTATCATCTGGTTTCCGGGGTCGTGAGCTTCCAAGGTTTCTTGCAGGAGCACGGGTCTGGTCAGAGGCGGTCTGCATGAGAGCTGGTCCCAACGCCCGGTGGGGCAACGAATGTAACAGCGGGCCGCACGGTGATAGCGGGATCTAGGGGCGGCAGCCGTGTGTGTGGCGTGCGCCTCCCTCAGCTTGGCAGCGCAGCCTTTGCGTTTGTTATGAGACACAACAGTCAAACCCGCTCACCCATCGCAGTGCCCAGGGTGCCCCACGTCTGGCCTCATGAACAGCGTGCAGAGTTTGCATTGCAAAACAAGGCGTGTCCGCTGGCGCCCGCGCTTGTACTACATCAGCGCCTCCCGCATGCAGTCTCCCCTCACAAATGTGTCCCAGCATAGTAGCGCAGGGCGGTCCGCGGCCTCATGGCCGAGGCGTGCTGACCGCTGAGCAGGCCTTACTTCATTCCTTGCGCCCGCCCCTCACAGGCGCGCCCAGGCACGCCGGCGCCGGGCGCTCCCGCAGCCGCCAGCCGCCTAGAGGTACTGGTTGCTGAGCATGACCTTGCCCGCGCCGCCGGGCGCCTCCTGGCGCGCCTCATTGACGGCCGCGGCCGCCTCCTCCAGCGCGAACACCTTGCGCGGCGGCGGCGGGCGCACCGCGCCCTCGGCCATCAGGCCCATCACCGCCTGCGATAGGGTTACGGGTGCTCTGTGGCCCCGCCGCTGCAGCGCCGGGGCGAGCGCGGGAGCATAGGGCTGGGGTTGGTGCTAGGGCCAGTGCTAGGGTGAGGGTGGGGCTAGGCGCGGCGCTGGGCCGCGGCGGGGCCCGCGCCTGCGCGGCGGCGGCGCGCTGCGGCGCCGGCAGCGAGGCCAGCCACACGTTGAGCCACCAGCCGCGCAGCGTGACGCCGCGGAACAGCACGTCGTGCGCGGGCACCTCCGCGACGCCCCCGACCAGGCTGTACAGTAACAGTACAGCTGCGTCGCGCAGGCCTGCCGCACGCGCGGGCCGCGTGCGCATGCCGCTGCAGCGCGCTCATGGGCATGCGAATCTTGGCAGGGGTAGCCACCCTGAGCCACACCAAAACATGATTGGACACGCAACGCTGCCATTGCAGTCTCCGCAGCCGTGCGAGCTGGGCGACAGGAATACGGCTCCCCAGCACACACCGGCTGTCTGGTTGCGGCCGACGCTGCGCAAGCGTATCCCGCACACACACAGGGCGGCGGGGCGGGGGAGGGCGGCGGCGGCGCGGCATGCGCGCGGGCGGCACTTACAGGGCCCCAGGAAGCGACAGGCCGGCCCGACGGGGGTCATCGCCGCCCAGGCGCCACGTCCGCCTGCGCCGCACCGCCGCCCTTAGCCCGCCAGGCTGCCGGCCATGCGCGCAGCAGCCTGCTGTCCATGCCATCTACAGCGGTAGCGGTGCGGCAGCTGCACGCCATGCGGCTCCATAGGTAACAGCGTCCTGCACGCAGGCCGCAATGCCGCGAGGCGCTCCTGGACACTCACTGTAGGCACATGTGTGAAACGTCATGCAAGGCACACAGCTTGCAGCTGCCATGCTGACCCTCACAGCGCACAGCACAAAGCTGACGCTGAGCACAACTTAGCGGTCACGTGGGGCCGCGCTTGTGATGGCCTTGACACGCTCTGGCACGTCCTCGTCAGCGCTGCACACCACCTCGTCCGCCCTGCCGCCACGTGCGCGGCTCGCGCCCGCATGGACAGAGCCGGCAGCTGGCAACGCGGGCGTGACGGCCGCCTGGAGCCTACTCAGGCGGCCTCCGCTGAGCGCCTGCGCGCTGCTGACGAGCGCGGCGTGCTGGCCGCGCATGCTGCAGTGCTTGCCGAGCGCCGCGCAAGCAAGGCTGCAGCTCAGTGGCTCTGGTGACGCATGGTGCGAACAGGATGACTACTAAGAGGTGAGGGCCGGCCGGCGCACCCGAGCTGGGTCAGTTCCGCCACGGCCTCGCGGCGGCGGACCACATTGATGAGCTTGGTGCCGCGGCGCTTGGCCATCGCGATCAGCTCGCGCCCGAGCACGCTGCTGGCGCCGTTGTGCAGCAGCCACTCGGCGGGGGGCACCTTCAGGTCGTCCAGGAATCCTGGGCGCGGCAGTCCCCCGCAGCGCTCACAGGTTGTTACAATCTTTCGAGTGTCATGGATCACACCAAGCCGCACGCCCATGTGAAAGACAGCCATGACATGCCAGTGCGGCGCATACACCTGCTCTGTGTAAGCTGCTGCGTGGCTTGTGCTAGCATGCAGGCAGCGCACTGTCCAGGCGCATGCATGTAGGCCGGCCGCATGCCAGAGCCGCACCATTCTCTACAGCTGTGGGAACTCGGGCGGCTTTCTATCACCCTTATGACTGGCGCAAACCTATAGCGCAGGTCACGCCGACAGGGTAACCTGACCATGGCAATGTCAGGACAATGCACGTCAGTGGCACCTGCCAGCGCGTTCCTCAACGGCAGCAACGCACAGGCAGGGCCTGGCGAGGCGGGGCGGATGCGGAGCCGGGCGCGCACCCCAGGCCGTGAGCGGGTTGACCTGCGCGCGCTCCACAGCGCGTCAGTCGCCTGCCTGCCCTCGTGCTGCCAAACAGGGTTAGGATTACCCTACCCTACATATCTTATAGCCTACCCTATCCTGAGCCGGTGGACCTGCGCGCCGCAGCGCGTCAGTCGCCTGCCAGCCCCAGCGCTGCCGAGCTGCGCCGCGCAGCCGGCCGCGCGCTCGTGGCACAACTGCCAGCAGGCAAGCACACGGGGCTGCGCACCAGGAACTGCGCCGCCTCGTGCTCGGACACCTCTGGGGGCACGGCCACCTGCGGGCGCATGGCCCACATGCTTCAGTGCTTCCGCGCGAGGCCCGCATGCTGCGCCCCCCGCACCTGCAGCGCTTGGCCGCGCGCGGGAGGCGCGCGTCGTAGGTACCCAGGGTCTAGGGACAGCACATGCTGGGGCTGGGAGCGGCTGTGTCAAATGTGTAAGACCTGGAACAGAACAAACAGTTTGGCAGCAGGCAGAGCTCCCCTGCACAGCATGCAGCCTCCTGGACAGATTACATTATATGCTAAATGCGGAGGTGCGGTACCAGGTGCGCCGCATGGACCAGCGCGTACTCCTGCCACGTGCCGTGGCCCACCTCGGCGTACGTCCAGGGCGCGGCGGTGACGCGGTCGTTGTCCTTCCAGCCGGTCACGCCCGCGCCCACCTGCGCGACGACGCCCGCGCCTGCGCAAAGGGCAAGCGCTGAGGGTCACGAGCGCGCGCCGCAGGTGACAAGCAGCGCGCTGCAGACATGCCCGATGCCAGCCGCGACAGCCGCTATCACTGCTGGATGAGCGGTGCCTGATGCAAAGCGGTCGTGGTGACAGACTGCAAGCATGTGCAGCGCTGTGTTGGCCGCGTGACATCATGCGGGCCGGCACCTTCCAGGCCGGGGACCGCCGGGAGCTTGGGCGGCTTGAAGCCCGCGTACTGGCCTGTGAGGCTGCTCCAGGCAACAAGCCGTCAGGTGCAAACACGGCGAGCTGATGCGCCCAGGCTTGTTCATTATAATGTGATTACGTCATCTGCAGGAAGGCACGGGCAGGCCTCCGGCGCACCACATGATGTCGCTGGGGTTGATGGGACGCCACTGCACGTTCACCAGCACATGCCCGGGCGGCGTCTCTGGAATAACGGCGTTGCGCACTAGGCAGAGACCTGCCGCCGGGTCCTTCGCATTGTACTTGACCACTGTCACCGCTGTCTGCGTGATCGGCTTGACCATGTTGATCAGCGGCGTTGCGTTTGAAAGGCCAAATTCGTTTGAAGCTGCATCCTTGTCTTGATCTGCTACTCTGACCCTAACAGTGAGTACACACAGCATTGTAATGCACACTTGCTTTACAGGACGAGCTGCTAAACCTTTGCTGCTCCAGGGACTCCAGCGGGGCTAGCGTATAGCCTGGCCTTGCGTCTCTAGCAGCAGCGAGTGCTGCCATGACAAGACGCCCAAGGAGTCCTGGCAGCTTCAGCCTGTATGTGTGCGACTGCCTATGTCTAGCTAGTGTATTGGCTGCGGGCTGTGCGGTCAGAGGTCTGTGTCAGGTGCTGAAGCCGTTTAGGCTAGAGCAGGCTGAAGCCGTTTAGGCTAGAGCATGCATCCTGTGCGTCTCAGAAGCTCTCTACCTCCTGTATCTGATTTTGTGCGCTGCCAGCTTGTTGCTGCTTCCTGCTCTGATGAGAGAGGGACAGTATGCAAGACAATAGTTGTGCCTCACGCAAAGGTGCTTTACACTGACTGCGGGCTTTGTGAAGTGACACTCAAACGTAGACAGCAACGTAGATGTGATGCATTACTTGTTAACTTGCAATGCCAACCCACCATGCAACCCATCTGCGCCAAAGTCTGTCAAAATGCTCACCCACTGCACATGAAGACACGGCTAGCCCAGTCTGCACATGTACAGCACGCCGGTTGAGATGCAAGACGATTGCATGCCAGCCCAGGCGCTGCTTGTTTGTGCCACTCATCATGCCATTTCCCTGTACCGCCTTCCACTGCGCAAACATCTTTGCAGCATGTCGCAGCGCACCAGCGCAGGGGAGACAGGGGCCCCTGAGCAAAGACAGCGGCCTCGTGAAAAAGCCTCAGTTGCTGAGCATGACCTTGCCCGTGCCGCCGGGCACCTCACGGCACGCGTCGTGGACAGCCGCGCGCGCCTCAGCCAGCGGGTACACCTTGCGCGGCGGCGGAGGGCGCACCGTGCCGTCGGCCAGCATTTCCATGACCGCCTGCGCGCCGCACAGCGGCCTCGCTCCCCGCGGTGCGCAGTGGGGACAGCAGCACGAGCGGCTGCAAGGGCGCGTCCTGCAGCCCGGCGGGGGACAGCCAATGTCAAAGTTGAGCTCGAGGGTTCATGGCCTGAGCCTCGTCATGCGGCATGGCCTGCGCCGTGACGTATGCGTTCACCACGCTGCAAGAAACTGAAAAGGCGCACGACAAGTTTAAATGCTGCGTTGCGCCTGCTGCGCCTGGCAAGAGCGGGGCCGTCGAATGTCTATCACATACACGGGCATCTATCACACACACGGGCATCAGAGAAGGCCATGACCAGTATGTCAAGCTGTAGGCAAGAATGGCACCAGACTTGCACCATGGTGCACAGCAGGACAGCGCAGACCTGCGAGGACCTCAGCCTGGTGCAGGGCCCTGGCAGGGCCGCGCCTGCAGGGCGGCCGCGCGCTGCGGGTCCGTCAGGGACTCCAGCCACATGTTGAGCCACCAGCCGCGCAGCGTGATGCCGCGAAACAGCACGTGGGGCGCGGGCACCTCTGCATTGTCGCCGTAGACACTGTAGAGGACCAGCGGTCTGGTGTTGTTCACGCCTGGCGCATGCAACAATTACGATGTTGCACTGCGCTCAAGGGCATGCCCACCTACGGGACGGCATTGATCAGCCCTGACAGTGTCAAGTCATTCATGACGATGCCTAGCAAAGTGCCCACGCTCCGCAGAGGAGAATATATTGGAGTGCCAGTGCCAGCCATGCATCAAGCATGGACAAGCATGCAGGCCTGGACAAGGGCTGCAGCAGGGCGCGGCGCGCACAGCGCGCCAGGTTGCGGCAGTCTGGACCGGCGGGGGTGAGCGCGGCCCAGGCGCCGCGTCCTCCTGTGCCGCGCATGCAGCCTGTGGCGCCATGGCTGGTACGCAGCGCGATGTGCTGGATGGAGCCCGAATGACCACAGACCTCACCAGCACTGCGCTGATGCTGCAGGTCAGGTTGCTTGCATCAAGCGAGGCAAGCCTCTGCGCGCCGCGGCGCTCCTGAATGGCCAGCAAGGAGGCACTTGATTGGCCCGCAGGCATCCTCGGCATGTCAGCGCTGTGGCGCCGAGTGCGCGTGAGCCAGCGCGGCGGGCCGCGCCTGTGATCTCCATGACCCTGTGCATGGCGTCCTCATCGGCGCTGCAGATGACCTCGTCCGCCCTGCGCGCTGTGGCGCGCACAGCTTGTGCCCAGCGAGGCCGGAGCTGGCTCGCTTGGAGCGGCCCGGACAGGAGGCCAGGGCCTTGTCCGGCAGCATCGGCTGGAGCTCAGCGTGTTGCTGCTGTATACAGAAAGGCGAGGCATGCCAGCTTATTACGGAGCCATCACTGCAAGACCGGCAGACTCGTTGCCGTGAAACACTAGCGATGTTGCCGAACAAGGTGGTGGCGCACCCGAGCTGGGCCAGCTCGGCCACGGCCTCGCGGCGGCGGACCATGTTGATGAGCTTGGTGCCGCGCCGCCGGGCCATCGCGATCAGCTCGCGCCCGAGCACGCTGCTGGCGCCGTTGTGCAGCAGCCATTGGTCCGGGGGCACGTTCAGGTCCTCCAGGAACCCTGGGCGCAGATGTCCCAGTCAGAGGGCCATGGGTTCTTATTCGTACGGCGTGCCATGTCAGCAATGTGGCGCGCGTAAACAAAAGGTAATGCACCATGTAGCTGTGCACAGTGACAACCATGTTGCTGGGCGGGATGCATCCATCCGCTGTGCTTTGACCAGCGCATGCCTGCACACAAACTGCGCGGTGTGCAAGCTCATGCATAAATCCTCAAGCCGCGGTCTGCAGGGCAGCAGTCCACACACAGGCATGGCATGGAGGGCCTGTATCGCGGGACCTGGGCGCATACCATATGCGGTGACTGGATTGACCTGCGCACATGGATGTCGTTAGCGCTCCCCGGGGACTCCTAGCCGTGCTCTGTGACATGCACCACACATGCCTGCCTGTGACCAGCAAGCAGGGCCGCTCACCAGGAACTGCGCGGCATCCTGGTCAGACACCTCTGGCGGCACGGCGACCTGCGGCCTCACAGCGCGTGCTCAGACCGTCACACCTCAATCAGGCCGACAGTGTTATCACATGCACGGTAACGCAGCTGCTAGGCATGGCCGCAAGCACCGGACGCGCACTGCACCGCAGGCGCTGCACCAGTGCTGCGCTGCTTGCAGGGCCGTGGGGAGCGCCAGGTCAGTGGCAGGCGGGCCGGGGCGCGCCAGGTGCTCGGCCTTGACGAGCACATACTCCTGCCACGTGCCGTGGCCGGTCTCTGCATACGTCCAGGGCGCGGCGGTGACACGGTCGCCCTCCTTCCAGCCAGCCACGCCCTCGCCGACCTCCTCGATGACGCCCATGCCTGCAGCGGCCCCGCAGCCCGCGTGCTGCAGGGCGTGCTGCAGCCTCGCGCTGCAATGGACGCCAGGCTCATGCCGCATGCCAAGCCGGCCAGCAGGACAGGGCCCCACGCTGCAACCTGGCAGGCATGACTGGCTTGTCGACATCAGCATGTGCGCCGTGTTCAGGCGCTGCTGCCAAGCGCAGGTCGCATGACGTTACGTAATGCGGGTCGCACCTTCAAAGCCCGGCACTGGTAGGACCTTGCGGGGCGGCTGGAAGCTGGGCCACTTGTTCCTCAGGCTGCACCGCGAGGGCGGCTCACTCACTGACAGGCAGTGAGCAGCTGCTGCAAGAGGCGCGCCGCATCCCGCCACCAGCAGACTGGAGAAAGGCGGCGCCTTGGCGCACCACATGATGTCCTTGTGGTTGATGGGCCGCAGGAGCACGTTGACCAGCGCGTGCCCGGGCGGCGGCTCTTCCACATGGCCGATGGGCATGACGTGCAGTTTGAGGGCCGGGTGCCTGTTGCGCTGCTCCAGCTCCGCTGCAAACTCAGGCGTGGGTCGCAGGAAGCCGATGTTGGGCTCATGTAGAAACACCCCTGTCTGTCTGTCCGGCCTGACCATGTTGGCAGCGGTTTGCAAGGAGTTCTGCCACCTCCCAGGCTTATGCCCTTCATTGCTTGCTTCAAGCGACCCTGACCCTGTGTACTGGGGTTTCTCCCTTGGGCCTCTCAGGGGATCGCAACGTGACCTGCCACTCACAGGAAGACGCGCGCTCAAGAGATCTGCATCGCCCTATCAACACTCACCAATAAGGCGTCAGCAGTGACGCCAAGATGCATGCTCACACCACCTGACCACTGCACGCAGCCCGTCGGCCATTTTCAGTCAGACCTAGCGACATGTTTGCAAGCACTCTCATGGCTGGTACATACTCCTGCACAGCTGTGTATCACAAGACAGTCCAAAACGTGACACAGCATGCGACACCTGGAACACGCAAGTCATGACTCGCAGGCTGTTGCGTTCATGATTGTCCCAACATGCAGCGCACTTGTCTCACCCTCACTCTCACTGCCCCCAACTTAACAAGCCTAATAGCATGACCCTGTCCGGCGTCCCCGCACATCAACCAGCGGCCGCCGACGGGCAGGACCCACGGCGAGAACAACCAGCTCTGCTCCCCGTGTCAACGACCCACAGAGCCTTCCGCCCCATGACTACGCCCCGCATACGGCAGCGCAGCGACGCGGGTGGCCACGCAGCCGCCGCTTGCTCGCCAGGGCTCAGGACATGGGACTCAGGCTGGCACGACTGTGCCCGGCCCTGCCTGCATGCCAACGCTATGACAGGCAGCTGGACATGGGCCCCTCCTCGCGCCCGCCCACATGCCCAGCTGTCGCATGTGGTGCCCGCCACTAGACGCACGCTTGGTCTGGCTTGCCAACCCCAGGGGTGGCCCAGCAGCGCAGTCTTCCGCACGGCGTGCACGCCTACCGCTCAGACTTGGAACGGGGAATCTGGGGGGTCCTGGGGGTCTTGGGGATCTTCGTGTTGGGGCTGAGCAGCGCGACCTTGTCCGGCCAAGGCGCCCGCCTCCTGTCCGCCATGGGCGCCTGGCCCGGGTCAACGCGGCCGTGCGGCGGCGGCGGCGCTCCGCGCGCTGGGTATTGACGGCCACTGCCAAGAACGCGGCCGCGCCGCTAGGTCTTGGGGTTGACCAGCATCACCTTGCCGGACCCGCCGGCCGACTTCTGCTGCGCCTCCTCGACTGCCGCGGGCGCCTGGTCCAGGGCAAACAGCTTGCGCGGCGGCGGCGGCACGACCGCGCGCTGCACGATCATGTCCATCACCGCCTGGCGGCGCCGGCCGGCCTGTTGTCAGGGCGCGGGGCAGGGCCAGCGCTGTGCAGTGCACCTGGTCATGCCCTGAGCGCTCAACAGTCTATATCCCGCCCACGGCTGCCATCATAGATCACCCTAGCGAACCCTTCATCAACCTTTACCACGGCTGCCAGGCAGGTGGGATGGGTGCAGCGCGCGCCTGGAGGTTGGCCTGGCGCTCCTCGCGCGGCAGCGACGACAGCCACTCGCTCACCCACCAGCCGCGCACGTGCAGCGCGCGGAAGTGCAGGTCGACCATCGGCACGACGACCTCCTCCCCGAACAGCGAGTAGACGTAGTGCGTGCCGCCGCGGCGCACGCCTGCCGCGCGCGGGGCCCACCCTCCGGAGTCGAGCTGGGGGTTGCCACCCTGTGCTCCCTGCGCACACGTCCTTCTGCGGAAGCGCACGGCCGCCGCGTCCGCGGCCAACCCAAGAGGGCCAGCAGGGGTTTGCCAAGCCTGTGCTCAGTGTGCCTTGACCTGTCACACTGCAGGACCTGCACAGCCCTGCCCACCGAGCGCGCATTGTCCCGCGGCAGCGCACGCCTTGCCGCGTCCGCAGCGGGCTGAGCAAGCGATGTGCACGGAGGGCTATGCAGGTCCTGGAGTCTCACAGGTCAATGCGTGGCAGGGTTTCACCCGGCTGCAGTGTGCGTGGTTAGTCACAGCGCCCCCTGGCATGGACTGCGAGCTCTGCCTGGCGGCTGCTGCACTGTACGGCAAGCTACGACACCGTCCGAGCACGATGTGCGCCCAAGACTGTACCCTGACTTGGCAGTTCATGCGCCAGCAGAGCCATAGGCGGCCAGCGCGAGCCGCTCAGGGCCACCCGCTCCTATGCATGCATGCGCGCGAGCGGGCGCACATTGGCTGATGGGCTTGGACGCCGGGCCGCCCACGGGGTTCACCGCGCACCAGGCTCCGCGCCCGCCTGCGTGCCAGGCCTGGCAGGTCAGCGCGGGCGGCGCCGCGTCCTGCCGAGCATGCTTCAGGTCGGCGGCCGCCAGCCAGCGTGCGCGCCATGCACCGCTCAGCACCAGGGACTGTTCCATGCGGAGTCGCGGGCTCAATGGTTTGCGCGGCGAGCGCCGCGCACTGGGAGTAGAGTCCGGGCGGGATGGGGCGCGCCGGTGATCTCCATAACGCGCTGTACGAGGTCCTCGTCGGCGGTGCAGACGACTTCCTCCGCCCTGGCGGCAGCTCACAGCACATTCACCAATAGGTAGAGTTTGGCATTATCCTCATCCTGCATTTTCTGATTGCCTGGCAGCGGCGGCGCTGCGTGCCCAACATCCCCTGCCGCTGCGATGCGCGGCGATGCTGCTGCCTCAGGACATGCGCGCCGAGGCCACGTTGCGGACTGACAGCAGCGGCAGCAGCAACTTCCCCGGAGCCGGGTGCGCGGTGCCCTGGCAGGGTACTCCTACCCTGCCGTACCCCACCCAAACCCGTAAACGCACTCGCGCTCCCCGCGCACCCCTGCTTGCGCAGCTCGCCCACGAGCTCGCGGCGGCGCACGACGTTGATGAGCCGCGTGCCGTGCCGGCGCGCCATCTGGATCAGCTCGCGCCCGAGCACGCTGTTGGCGGCGTTGCTGAGCAGGAACTCGCCCGAGGGCACCTTGAAGTCCTGCAGGAACTGCGCGCGCGCCCCGGCCGCCCGCTGAGCCGTACACCCATGCACGCCGCGGGCATGGCTGCGCGCCGGGCCCAAACGTAGCTTCCTGACATGCTGGCCAATACTCCTGCACTTCTGCATTTTGATAGCGCAATCCTTTGTTGCAGGCGTTCAAGCGTGGGCCGCGCTGCCGGAGCGCGGCGCGCCGCGGGCGCACCCCCCAGGCGGTCAGCGGGTTGACCTGCGCCGCGGCAGGCGCGCCCTGGGTCAGCCCACCAGGCAAACGCCAGCCGTGAAAGATCACATGCGGCACGGCACGGGCCCAGCCGGGGAATAGGGGTAGGGTAGGGGTCACCATGAACTGCGCGGCCTCATAGTCGGACACCTCGTCGGGCACGCGGACCTGCGCGCCGCGCGCGCTGGGTCACGCAGCCGCGGCGCGCTGCGGGTGTCGCGGGCACCCGGCCCGCCTGCACAGCAGGCGGCGCGGCCCCCGCCCCGGCCGCACCAGGAATTCCGCTTGGATGCAGACGTACTCCTGCGCGGATGGCGAGAGCTGCGGTGTCAGAGGTGCGCGCCGATCCCCTGTGCCCCTGCAACACTCAGGCGGGCAGACTGGCTGCGGAGGCCGGCGCTGCGGGGCGCCGCGCCTGCCAGGTGCCCTGGCCGTGCTCGATAGGCCACGGGACCGCGGTCACGCGCGCCCCCTCCCGCCTTCGCGGCTCGCCGGTGTCAGCGCGTGGCCCCGCAAGCAGCGCATGCCCTGGCAGGCTCTGGCGCCACTGACAGGAGCAACCAAGCGCGCTCAGAGGCACCAGTCTGTGACGCCCTCGCAGATCTGCTCGATGACGCCCATGCCTGGCGCAGGCACAGAAAGCACGCATCGCAGCCGCTCCAAGGCCAAACATGCTTGCAACAAGCGCCTCTGCGCAGTGCTGCTCCCCAAACAAAGTCCAAGGCAGTGCAGGTGACTGTGCTCATGTGCACCGCAATGCCAGGGACTGCAGGCTCCGTGGGCGCCCGCACCTTCCAGGCCCGGCACGGCGGGCAGCTTCTTGGGCCTGAAGCCGCCATAGATGCCTTGCAGGCTGCGGTGCGACACAGCCGCGTCACCAGCCTCGTCAACAGTTTGCATAATCACCAGCGCGTGCGAATGCCGCCCGTGGGCGGGCCTGCCCACCAGAACTGGTCGCTGGGATTGATTGGGCGGACGTGTATGTGCACCAGGACTTCGCCGTGCTGAGGCGCCGGCACCTCTGCGTCTGTTATGATGACGAGCGCCTTGGCGGGCGCCTCCTTGCAGAACCGCGCGACTGCCGCGGCCGTCTGTGTCCTCGGCTGCACCATGCTGGCAGGTTGGTGCTGGGGAAGGAGGCTGAGACAGCTCTTTGTGCTATTGACTTCAAGTAATTCAATTACACCTCTGTTTCAAACCAGCCCACTCTTCATTACATCCCCAGGCCGTGGCCTCATTAGTGCTTGCCCGGCACCTCTAGGTGCACCATACTTTTCAGTGGACTTCAGGCCCCATACTGATGTGCAAAAGATATTAAGCCCCATACTCTTGTGCAAAGAGGCCGGCCCAGTAAAAACAGGTGCCTCGTTCGCATACTTGTCCCCTTTTTTCACCCAGCAACCCAATATGCTGGGACAGAGAGGAAGACAGGTCTCTATTCACCCAATGCGGGCACATGTGCTAGGTGACTTGGCTTGAGGCGGAAGTCTTTCTGACCAACGTCACGCGAAGCATGGAGCAGACGGCCTCCCATGCATGCAGCAGTAGTGCCCACGCATGCTCCAAGCTTGGGACGGCGCGCAGAGTGACCGCGGTCATGAGCTGACAGCACTGATACACATGTCAGGACCCAGTGAAAGATATAGAGCATCCATTTGCACTAGCTTGCAGACTAGCAGCCCCGCTTGTTTCAGTCGCCCCTCGCGGGAAAGAAAGCCTAGCGACCGCTGGCGCGCAGGGCCGGGCGCGGGCTACCGCTGCACGGTGTTGCGGCGCAGGGCGACGTAGATGCAGACTCGGAAGAGCACCAGGTAGCCCAGCAGCACCAGCACCTCCCAGGGCCAGTCCTCCGTGTTCTCCTGCATTCAGGGCAAAAACCCTGTCAGATTCGGGCCCTCTTCTCTCTCAACAGGTGGGTAGGCAGAACCCCAATCTCAGATGACCCCCAAGACATGCCTACAAGGTGCACATTGAGCACAACGCCCCCCGTGCCGTGCATGGCCGCCAGAGTGCGCCACCCCGCCGCCGTATTATGGCGGGGCCTGGCCCGTGACACTACTCGCATGCGCAATAGCCGAGCGGGAGTTAGGCTGCGCGGCCGCGCCTGCAGGTGCAGCTTGGCCTGCAGGCCGCCCGGCGGCACGGCCGCGCAGCCGGCCTGCGCCGCGGGGTGCGGCGGGTTGGCGCCGCCGCAGTCCCACAGCGTGCGGCCGCGGAACTCGGCCTTGAGCAGCAGGTTGTAGCCAAAGTACACGAAGGACAGGTACTTGAGCCACGCGATCCAGGCCGGGATGTTGGCCAGGTAGAAGCCGCCCACCTGCGGCGCAGGCTTGCTCTTGCTCCCCGCTCTCCTGTCTCCATGCAGCTGTACATGTGCTGTCGCTGTCTGAGCTTTGACGAAGGTAAAGAGCCCACGGCGTTGCCCAGCGTTGCCCAGGAGACTGTCAGGCGCATAGCGCGAGACGCGTGCACGACTACACTGTGCGTATGGTTGCTTGGCTGCGACACGACGGGCGCCGCGCAGCATGGGCGGCAACATCAGGCCCCGCGCGCCAGGCCGCAGCCAGCGCACGGCGCTCGGGACGCGCGCCAGCACCATGTTCAGCATCCCCCCGCGACAACCGTCTGCGCCACCTTCGCATGCATTATTATAAAGCAGGGCTACAGAATACCCTAAATACCCAATAGGGCTTCGGGGCGCGCCAGCATCATGGTCAGCATGACCACCGCCACAACCGTCTGCGCCATCTTGGCGTCCATCACCGTCGCGCCGATCAGGAGCCCCAGGCTCTGCGCGACCTGCGCGGCCGTGCCCGGCGCCCTCGCCCGCTGCTTGTGGCCATGCGCCGGCGCGATGCGCAGCGTCACCCTCACATGGAGCGCAGCATCGCGGCACGCACTGTGACGACGGCCTGCATGCATGTCCACATTGCATGCGGCGCGCGCAGCGTCAGCACGCGTCCTGACCAGACAGAGAGCACGACGGGGCAGCCGTGCGCCAGCGCGGAGAGCGCGCTGCTGGGCGTGCCTCTGCCTACCCTACCCTACCCTACGCCTCGGAGCATGCAGTGACAGCCGGCCGGGCGCGCGCCAGCGTGGTCAGCATTGTGCCGAGCGTGTTGGCGGTACCTATGCCTACCCTAACCTACCCTACGCCTGGGAGCATGCAGTGACAGCTGCTGGGCGCGCCAGCGTGGTCAGCATCGTGCCGAGCGTGTTGGCGAAGAACGCGCCGGCGTCGCGCCGCAGGCCGCCCATGAAGTAGGTCAGCACCAGGAAGCCCGCCGGCAGGCTCAGCTCCATGGGCAGGTCCGAGGCGGTGCGCGCAAAGTAGAACGCGCTGAGCCGGTACATGCCAGACGCGCGCTCCTGCGCGGCCGGCCAGTGAGTGGGCTGCCCGCCGGGAAGCCGCCGCCTGGTGCTAGGTTTAGGATTGGTAATGCGGATAGACTCCGCCAACGCTTGTGCGCGCCGCACATGTAATAACCAACACCTGACCACCGGGCGGACGCGCAGTGCTCGGCCGCAGGGGGGGTGTTGAAAAGAGGGCCGCGGCTAGGGCTAGGGCTAGGGCGCCGCGCGCGCCTTCATCATCATCTTCTGCTCGCTGGGGAACGTGAACAGCGCGACGAACATGGAGCGGAAGGCCAGAAACACGAGGTTGAAGAAGATGAGGCCGTTGGTGCTGCCGGCCGCGAACACGGTGTCCGACTGGCCCTGCTGCCACCACAGCAGCCCTGCGCGCGCGGCCGCGCCCGTCTGCACGCCGCGCCGCTCGCAAACAGCGCTGCGCACATCCCTGTAACAAAAGAAACCAGCACAGAGCGCCCACACGCTCTGCTAGACACACTTGCAAAGGGCATGTCCTGGGGGGAAGTGACATGCACGCTGCCACGGCGAGACGCGGTGGAGCATCTGCCGGCCGCCTGCTGCATGCCCAAACACTGGCAGTGCCCGCTGCGGACTCACATGCTTGCCTCGATCAGCCGCGCAGCACTGCCAGGAGCGGCTGGCTGCCCAGCATGGCAGGCGGGGGGCGTCCGGGGTGGCAGGAGCGCCAATGCGCGCACACCGCAGAGAATGGCCACGAGGCCGAACTGGAGGCAGTCCTGCGTGGACAGCGTCTCGAAACGCCGCACCTGGCCCCAGCATCGCTTCGCAGTCAGGTTTGGGAGCGCCTGTGGGCCGGATCTTGCCCAGTCGCAAAGCAGCGCCCACTGCCGAGCAAGAGCTACAGCGATTTCACAAAGCACTGGTGTCCGTGGCTCGCGCATGCTTGCCTGAAAGACACCGAATTGGGCTGCAGGTCGTGCACTGCTGCAGTAGTGTTTCTGTGACAGTGTGAGCGGCTGGGGGCGCACCTTGACAGAGCGCACCAACAGGAACATGAATTGCTGGCCCCACGAGGCGCCCCAGCGCGCAGGCCCCGCCCCGGCGTCGCCCGTGGCCGACACGCTCGCCGTCAGCCGGTCCGCCGCAGCGCGGCGCGCCTGCGCACGCCCGCCCTCTTACCGGGGTGCGCTCCTGCCAGGCTGCTGAGCTCGCAGTACGGCAGGACACCTTACGCCTCCGTAGGACTTCAAAGCAGCACAACACCTTTCCAGGACTGACGGCCGCGCCGTCCGCAGCGCCTCGCGTCCCAATCACAAACAGGCGAGTGGGCATGCCACGGGCGGCCATGGGCGATCATGCGATCATGCGAGCGGCGCCGGGGCGCGCGGCGGCGCGGGCGCGGGCGCGCACCGCGGCCGCGCCCTGCGGCGGCGGCGCGGCGACGCGCGCCACCGCGTCCTCGGCCGCGACCTGCAGCGCGCGCGGCGTCGCCGCCAGGTTCTTCCGGCTCTGCGCGCCAATGCGGTGCTGTCGGGCTTAGGGTTGTAACCCAGGTTGTAGCCCGGGTGTAGGGTTGTAGCCCGGGCACGGGGCATTGGGTCCGCAATGCCAGCGTGCTGCAGGCACAGCAGGCCGCCGCCTCACGAACCAGCTCCCTCTCCAAAACTGCTGCTGCTGCCAGATGCGGCAAACAGCGCGCGCCTGCGACTGCGCATGGCCCATCAGGCAGCAGGCAACACGCCTCAGGCGGGCTGCTGGCAGCCGGGCGGCGCACCTGGCGTCCCTGCGCTTGCGGCAGCCCCCCAGCCGAAGAGCTGAGGGGCAGGGGCGGGGGCAGCGCGGGGTGCACACATGCGCGGCTGTCCACAGGCTGCCAAACATGTCTGCATCCAGGTCAGAATACAACTCAACCCTAACCCTGCAGAGGGAAGCGCACATGCGCGGCTGTCCACAGGCTGCCGAACACGTCCGCATCCAGGCGGCTGCCCTCCCGGTACCCGTCATCCGCCATCCGCTCCTGCGCCCACAGGGCCCCGTCAGGGTCGCCCTGCGCACTTGAGAGCCGGACCGCCGCACGCCGGCCCTGTGCGCAACCGGGACGCGCGCCCGCTGTCTGCCGACCAGACTGTGACATGAAACAAGCAGGCGCGCAAAGCTGCCGGCGCTGTGCTTGGACAGCAGAGCGCGCCCGCACACACGCGCAGGGCGCAGCAGGAGCAGCACCCTTTCCCTCAGGCCTCATAATCTCTCCGCTATCTCCTGCTGCCCGCGTCTTCAGACCCAAGCCTCCCGTCCAACTCCAGTCGTTCGCCACTCTGTTTGAGATCGGGCCGGCGGCGCGCCTGCGCGTAAAGCTCGGCGCAGCAGACGAGGTGCTCGCGCGCGCCCGCCTCGTCCAGCTTGGCGCTCGTCACCGCGCCCGATGCCAGGTCCAGGATGAAGTCTGTCCCACCAACACGCGCCCCCGGTGTCAGGCAGCAGGAGGCCCCAAAGCACCAAGAGAAGGTGCCTTCCACTCCGCACACGTCTGAACGGTCCCAAGACGGAACAGCTTCTGGATCGACAAATCGCGTGGCCCGGTCTTGTACACGGTAGCGCGGGGCGCTCGGCACTGTGCGCGACGGCCTGTCCGTGCGCCCGCTCGGACGGGCTGCACGGCCAAGCGCGCGGGCCGCGCCTGCCACGTTAACGCCGTACGGCATGGTGAAGCCCAGCGCGTGGAACCAGTCGGCCGCCATCGCCGCGGCGCCTGCCGCAGGGGTAGGGTTAGGGTGCCCTACCCTTTCCACGCGCGGACTCGCAGCGGCCATGCGCTGATCTGGCTGGGCCTGGCGGGCGCGTGCGGCGGCTGGCTGCGCGGCGTTGTGCACCCGGGCAGACCAAAGCAAGCCAGACAAGGAGCACGCCTCATCGCAGCCTGCCCTGCATCTCAGCTTGCTGGGTGGAGCATACCACAAAGTCCCCACGTTCCCGACTCTAACACCATTGAGGCCAGCAGGCTCAATGGCCTGCTGACCATTGAGCAGGCCACATCATGGCGGGCGCAGGCACCCACCGTAGTACATGGTGTGGCCCTCCGACAGCAGCAGCAGCTTGTCCAGCCGCTGGTACAGCCGCGAGCTCGGCTGCGCGCCGCGCACGTGCGTCAGTGCACGGCCCGCTCACACTGGACATCCGCCTCGCCTTGATCTATTTCACATAACACTTGCGGCCCGCTGGCTTGCCGGCATGCCGCACAGTTCTGCTGCAGGGCGGGCAGCGCTCAGAAGGGAGGCTCCTTGTGCTGGGTGCGCCAGGCTCGCGGCCGGTCCAGGGGATGCATGCGGGCGCGCCCGGGCAGGCAAGCACATCAGGGTAGAGTCAGGTTGCACAGCCCGCCCCCGCGCGCGCGCCTGGTGGATGGTGGTGATGACTGCGCGCCCGCCGGCGGCCAGCTGGCAGAGCGAGGCCACCAGGTTCATGGCGGTCGTGGAGTCCAGGCCGGACGTGGGCTCTGCACGCGCGCCGGCGGCCCGGCTGTCAGGGTCAGGGTAAGGGCATGGATAAGGGGCGCGCAGGGAATGCGCGGCCCAACCGCTGCCGCATGCGCCCGCGCACAGCCGGGCGCAGCCGGCCGCCGGCGCGCGCTCGGCAGGCACGCGCTGCGGAGCAGGGCAGGAGCCGCCTGCGGCGGGTTCAGCCAGAGCAAGGCAGGGCAGCCAGCAGCGCGGGCGGGACGCGGGGCGGCACCGTCGAGCAGGATGACGGACGGGTTGATGAGCAGCTCGTGCCCGACGGACACCCGCTTGCGCTGCGCGTACGTGAGCGACCACCGTCAGCGGCGTGGGCGCCTGGCAGGGCGCACGCAGGCGCACAGGGCGGCGCGTGACGCCGCGGCCGGCAATTCGAGCCATGCGCCATGCACAGCAGGGGCAGCGTGCGCAGCCCCTCCCTCCAGCCCGCCCACAGCGAGAGCGCGCTGGCGAGGGCGGCGGACGAGCGGTGCAGGCGCGTGCGTCGCACCTCGCCGCCAGACACCCCTCTCCGCTCAAAGCCGCCTGCGCGGCAGCGCGCTCTGTCAGGCCCATGCCCGCTGCGGCGAACCACCACAGTGTGACCTCACAGCAGCAACTTTGTACCAGCAGCGCTGCTGAGCGGCCAGGGGGCCAGCCCAAAAGAGCTGCCCCGCATTGTCTGCACCAGCACCCACCGTCCGTGTTTCTAGCTACGGACGGCCAGGGCGCCGGCGCCGCGGGCGGGCGGGCGCGCGCGCCGCGCCGCACCGATGATGGTGTCCTTGCAGCGGCCGAGGCCGAGCGACTGGATGACGTCCACGACGCGCGCGGCCTTCTGCGCGCGCGACATGCCGCGCGGCAGCCGCAGCATGGCTGCAAAGTATAGCGTCTCCTCCACCGTCAGCGACTCGTACAGCAGGTCGTCCTGCGCGCGCGCGCCAGGCGTAATTTACGCTAGGGTATGTTAACCCCGTTCCTACCCTATCCCAGGCGTGAGGCCGGCACGCCCGCGCTCGCATCCGGGATGCGGGGCGGCAGCGTGCGGCGTGGGGTGCGCCGCGTGTCGCGGCTGCCTGGCGGGGCCCGCCCGCGCCAGCCCAAGTCCACAAAGGACAGGTGAGCTGGAAAGCCGTGCCGGCAGTGTCCACGAACGCTGCTCCCGACCCCGGGCGCCTCGCGGCAGCCCCAGCCCTGCCGCCCTTGCTTCCCCCTTGCTTCCCTTGCTTCCCGATCCGGGCGCACGCAGCGCCGGCGGGCGGGCCGCGCCTGCAGCACGAAGCCGACCTGGCGCTTGGCGCGCTTGGTGAGCGGCTGGCCGTTGTACGTGGGCGCGCCCTCCAGCTTCACCGCCCTGCGCGGCCGCCGCCAGGCTAGGGTTGGGGCCCTAACATGGGCCCTGAACTGAGCCCTGACCAGGTCAGGGCGCGCGCGCAGCGCGCGGCGCCGCGCCGGGCAGCGACAGGGCGCCTGTCGCCACTCTGCAGGTTCGTCGCAGTGACGGCCTGCTCCGCCGCTGTGTCGCAGGCAACGCCCTCAGCGTCAATTGTGCGCCGCCAAGGACGCGCAGCGCCGGGCCAGAGCGGTGCCCCGCGGCCGCTCCTGCGGCGCAGGGCCTCCTGGGAGCGCCTCGCGCAGGAGGGCGGCGGCGCGCCTGGGCTTGCGGCCGCCCAGGATGGACAGCAGCGTGGTCTTGCCGCTGCCGCTGGGGCCCATCAGCGCCAGCACCTCGCCCGGCAGGCAGGCGCCCGTCACGCCAAACAGGATCTGCGCCCCGCACACGCCGGTTCCGTCACAGGCCCGAGCGGCTGCGTATCGCTGCGCGTGGCGCGAGGCCCGGCCCTGCCGGCCCACCGTCGCAGTCCCCTGTCTTTCGGCAGGCACGGCCGCGCTACCCGCCTGCACGTGCAAGGCCTGGTCGGGCGGCCGGCGAGCGGCGCGAGCGGCGAGCGGGCTGGCGCGGGGGGCGCCGGTGCGCACGGCAGCCCGCTCAGCACGCCACCGAGCACGTGTCGCACGAGGCGGAGCGGTCAGGAGACGGGGGCCCCGCGCCTGCTTGAGCTTGGGCGCGGCCGCGGCCGCGCCGGGCGCCTCCGCGCCCTTGGCCGCCTGACGCTTACCACGGCCCAGCAGCCGCTGCCAGCGCCCGCCCTTCTCGGCCTCCGGCCCAAACAGGTTGGGCACATACGCGCTGATGCCCCGGAACTCAACCGCCAGCTGCTTGGCCTCGCCGATGCGCTCGAACAAAAAGTGCTGCACGTCCACCGCCGCGTGCGCGCCGGCCGGCTTGCCGTTTGGCGCAGCCCAGGGCGGCGGCGCGGCGCCGCTCGCGGGCCGCTCCCCGGCGTCGGCGTCGCGCTGCATACGGGCCGGCCGCCCACGCCCGCTACCCCCGCCCGAGGTGCTGCAGCCTCCCTTGTGTGCCTCGTACCCGTCAGACGAGGCCAGGCTTGCCGGGGGCCCGCCCAGGGCCGGCAGCGCGGGACGCCTGCTTGTCTTCTTCGACAGCAGCACACCTTTTCGGACAGAGCCCTTTAGAGCACTTTTGAGGATCTGCGCTGCCAACGCTAGGCTCCTCGGACGAGGGCACCCCGATCGAGTCGCAAGCTCGCGTGGCTGGTCGAATGGCGTGAACCCGCCAACTCCCCCGCCCGATGCAGCGAGCCCGCCGCTCACCGCCGCGGCTTGTGCGGTCTACCTTCGACACTGTCTTTGCTATTTCATTAGTACCGGGAGCCTACCTGCGAGCATGGATCACGCTCCATACAGCGTGCGCCTGGACCCAGACGTCGCACGCCGCTACGCGGAGACAGGCGCCGCGCTGCTGCTGCTGGACGTGCCGCAGCACACCGTGGTGGGCATCGACCAGCAGGCATGGGCTGCGACCCTTGGTGCACGCTGCTAGGCTTCCGTCTGCGTATACATTGCCAGCCAGTGTCTTTGAGCACCGTTGTCAGTAATGATGACTAGTTGACGTCATGCTACGCGGGACAAGTACGCCAGTGCCAAGCTGTTGCCAAGCTGGCCTTGTTGCTGTCTCAACGAGCCGTGTCGCAGCGCGCTGTGTGCAGTCACAGGCAGTGCAACAGAGGCCCATGCGTGACGCTGCGCTCCCGTGCGCGCCTGCAGAGCTTTGTGGTGGGCCCGAGGTTCCGCGGCGTGAAGATGCTGCCGCCGGGGCCGCACCTGGTCTCCTACAACGCGGCGAGCGGCGGCGGCGCGGAGCTCGCGCCGACGACGGCATTCTTCGCGCACCTGCCGGCGCGCGGCGTGCTCGTGCGGCGCTGGGACGCGGCCGCCGAGCTGCTCGCGGACGTCGGGGAGGAGGAGGCGCGCGCGCCCCTGCCAGGCGCCTGTGGTTGTCTGGAGGCGCTAGGCGCCTGCCGCAGGCAGGCCTGAAGCCGCTGCGCCTGTCGCCGCTGCGTCCGCCCTGGCAGCAGCGGCAACGAAAATGGCGGCCGCGACGAGGCGCCGCTCGGTGCGCGAGCCTCGACCCGCCGCCCCGCCGCCGTCTGACGCGCGGGGCGCGCGGCCCAGGCAGAGCGGTACGCGGCCGGCGTGCGCCGCTTCGAGTTCGACGCGGGCCTGGCGCCGTACGACCTCGCCTCGTTCGGCCAGTGGCGCGCGCTTTCGGAGCACCTCACGCCCGCGCTGCTCGCGCGCCTGTCGCCTGCGCAGGCGCGCCGCCCGCGCAGCTCCTCTCCGGCTGGTGTGCGCGCCGCGCCACAGCGTGCACTGGCGCCTCCGCCGTCTGGTCTGCGCCTGGCGGTCAGGCAAGCCGCGGACGGTCTGCGCCGCGCTCGGGCGCCCACGCTGCTCGATGCGCGTTCTGCGTCTGCGTGCTGCATGCATGGACCTTGAAGGCATGCACCAAGGCAGCAGCGGCAAGCTGGCGGGTGTGATGTGGGGAGCGTGCTCACGTGCGCTGCAGTTCCAGGCAGAGCTGCGTGCGGGAGTTTGTTTTTTCCAAGATCAGGGGCAGACAACGTGGTGTTGTAAGCGAGCGCGCTTTCTTGAGCGCGCCGCCGCTCGCTCAGTCGACCGCCAACTTATCTATCATCACGCTGTCCCTACCCACGCTGCGCGCAGGGCGCGCACTTCAGCGTAACCGCTGAAGCGGACCCGGGCCTGGCGGCGCCGCGCTCGGCGGCCGAGGCGGCGCTGGCGGCGCAGCTGGCGGCGCGCGCGCCCACCGCCGGCGCCGAGGGTGGGGCCCCAAGCGTGCTGGCCTCGGTGGCTGTGTGAGCGCAAGGCTGGGAAGGCTGACGTTCGTGTGAGTCAGCATGCTTGAGAAAAAAAAAAAAAGGGGTCCCGTGGCTTGGCCCTGCGCATGGAGGCAGAATGGCACATACCGAGCGACGCCGGCCCAGTCTCCCGCCTCATGCACTGCTCCCAGGTCCGCAGCGCACGGCACGTCCCGCTCGGCTGGTTCGCTGACAGCGACGCGGCTGCATGCAGGTAGCGCACCAGCGCCCGGCAGAGGCGCCGCCGAGGGCGCGGCCGGCCGCGACGCGGCGCCCGGCGCAGCCGAGCCCGCGCCCAGCCTGCCGGCGCGGCCGGGCGTGGGGCGCTGCCGCTACACGCGCCTGCCGCGCCTGGTCAAGGCGCGCCCCCCGCGCTACGAGTCGGCCCTGGAACATCCCAATCGGCGCATGGCGGGCCCGGGCCGCCCGGCCGCCGCGCGCGGCGCTCGCGATGATGGCACAGACCGCCTGGAAGCCCGCAGGCTTCTGTGCATGCTGTGGCCGGCTGCATCGCTCGCAGCTGGGCGCCACGGATGGCCCGAGGCAGATTAGGCGTCACAGCCTCTGCCTCCGCCCAGGCTCGGTTGGGCTTCAGGCATCAACCGACCTTACTACAGTATACAGGGCAGCCGGTGGGGCCTGGGAGTATGTGCAGCGCGTTTCACGGGCCGCCGACGCTGGGGCCACGCAGGCGGCGGGCCTGGCGCCGGCGGAGCTGACGGCGGCCAACATGGACCGCAGCGCCGCGCTGGAGCAGCTGCTGGCGGGGCCCTGGCGCGGCCACGAGGCCGCGCTGCTGGGCGAGCTGCAGGTGCGGCGCGTGGTGCAGGGAAAGGGTTTTATGGAGAGGCCAGGGTTGGGCCGGGCGCCGCGCTGCAGGGCGAGCCGCGCTGTAGGACGAGCCGCGGGTGCAGGGTATGGGCATTGAATCTGCCGCAGCGGCGCGCTGTGCGCTCGCGGGGAGCCCTGTGCGCTCTGCCTGGGGGAGACCACTCTCCAAGGTTGCCGCAACAACAGTGACAGTAAGAAGATGAGGCAGGCGTTGCGCGCCTGGTGGCGCTGCGTCGCCTAGCGGCGCAGGCGCCTGCACGCAGCCGGCGCCGATGGAAGCCGCTCTGGTGCGCGAGGGCGCCTTTCAGGCCGGGCCGGTGAGGCTGCGCCGGCCCTGGCCCGCCCCTCTGTGAGCCGGGCGGGCCGCCCGAGCCGCCCGGCACGCGCCTGCCAGCGGCGCCCCACGCGTCTGCGCTGCGCTCGAGCGGGGCGGGCGGCGGCGCCGGCGCGCAGTTCGCCTTCCTGGCCTTCCTCATGGGCCACTCGCTGGCGGGCTTCGGGCAGTGGAAGGCGCTCCTGGCCCTGGCGCTCGGCTGCGAGGCCGCGCCGCTGGGCGGCCGCGCCGGCCTCTTCGCCCGCCTGCTGGCCGCGCTGCGCGCGCAGCTGGCGCTGTGCCTGGCGCCGGGCGGCGCGCGGCGCGGGCCGCCGGGGCCGCTGGGCCTGCCGCTCGCGGAGGAGCTGCTGGCGGACAGCTTCCTGCGGCGCCTGTTCGGGCGCTTCTTCGAGGCCGCGGCCGAGGCCGGCGCGGCCGCGGCGCCCATCCAGGCGCGCGCGCGCCGCCCGCGCCCGCGCCGGCGCCCAGACAAGGCGCTCCTGGCGCGGCTCCGGCCACCTGCCCGGTCTCCAGGGCCGCGCGGGGGGCCTGGTCTCTGGGGCTGTGCGGGGGGCATGCGCGCCCGCTCTGTGTCGAGCACAATGTGCGGCCGAGTCGCTGCGTCTGCGAGGCGGTTGCATGCAGCGCTCGCGTGAGCGCATGCCAGGCTGCGCGCTGCACTGTTCTTGGAGGGCCAAAACAGACGCGCTGCCAGCCCTGCACACCCGCCGCGGGGTGCTGGGCGCGGCCGCGCGGGCCGCCGGCCAGGCGGGAGCGGCTGCGCCCGCCACCGCCCCCGGGCCTCCCAGAGGGAACAGGAACGGCCGCGTGAACGCTCGTGAGTGTTGGGTCCCATACCCTACCCCTACCCTGGCGCGCGCGCAGGCAGAGGTGGACGCGCTGCGGCAGCTGCTCGCGCAGCGCCTGGGCTGGGACTTTGGCGTGGCCGAGCTGGGCGGCGGCGGCAGCGATGATGAGGACGCCCCCGTGGTGGTGCAGCTCTGAGCGCCGCGCCTGCGGGGACCGCGTCTGACGGGCCGCGGCGGCTGTGGCCTTGCCTGACACATGAGGAGCGGCCGCGCGGGGCGGGTTTGGGCGCCTGGCCGGCAGTGCATGTGCTGTGAGGAGCGGCCAGGGTGCCGCCAAGGTGCAAGCGCTTGCCTCGGCCAGTCCTGCTCTTGCCCACCATGGTGGCGGGCATGCGGTCGTCAATCACGCTGTCAATGCCGGCATGCTCTCACCAGACACTGGCTCAGTGGCTGCTGCAGGTGTAATACGTGCTGAGCTCACAGCGGGCGCGTGTCAGCCTGACAGCACCGCGCCCGCAGCTGGGTGCCAGACCGCGGGCAAGGCGAGGCCCCCCTCACTGGTATCCAGCATGCCGATCAGAAACAGGCGCCTCTCGGCCCTGGGCGCCGCAGCCGGCGCGCTGCGCGCTGATAGGTTACAGGACGCGCTGCGACGCGGCAGCACAGGCGGCCACAGGCAGGCGAGAGATGCATGGCAAGGCCAGCCCCCTCACTGGTGTCCAGCTTGCTGGTGGAAAGCAGACAGCCTCTCAGCCCTGGCTGCCGCTGCCGGCGCGCTGCGCACTGGCGCCACGGCTGCGACGCGGCAGCACAGGCGACCGCAGGCCGGCATCACTCGCCGGTGGCGGACGTGCCCACCGCCTGCGCGACAGAGGGCAGCTCCACAGGCACGCCCGGGCCATGCGTGGACGAGACGGTCACCTGCGCGCGGCGCAGCTGGGTCAGCGGCCCAGCTTTCGGGCACGCCTCGAGCGCCGTGGCTTGGTAGGGCGCGCCCTGCCGATGCGCACTGGAGAGACAATGCCGCGGTGTGTCAACGAGCTGGGCTGCGTAAATGGCGGCATGCCAGGCGCCTTGCGCACTTGCATGGTGTGCTATGGCGGTCTTTCGCACTGTGCCCGGCGTCACTGCAGCGCTGCGCCGCGCCTTGACATATATCACAAGATGTGGCATCGCCAGACCAGCAGCTTATCCTGCACCTCATCTTGGCGATCTTTGCAGAGCACCCACTGAAGGGGTTTCTTTCACGCCTGTTCAAAGGTTTTCTTTCACGCCTGCTCAAAGAAGTGGCGCGGGCGCAGGCGAGGGAGGGGGGAGACCCGTCGCGCGCCTTGGTCACATAGCCGCCAAAGTTGGCGCCCTTGGCCTTCTTGGGCCGCGCGGCCACCACCGCGGTCACCAACGCCGCAAAATTCTCGCGCAGCGCCGCGTCCGCAAAGCTGACCCGCCCGAACCCGGCATGCAGGACGCCGCCCTTGTCCGCCCTGCGCGTGCGGGCGCTGCATTGCGAGTGTCCCACGCTGCCGTGCGGATGACGACAGCAGTCCCTGCACGGCTCGCCCGCCGTGCAGCGCGCACTCCCAAGCGCGCACCAGTGCTCCACGGGCGGCCGATTGGGTAGCTCGGCGGCTGCGACGGCATGCAGGGTCGGGCACCAGGCGCGGCGCCCTGAGCACAGTGCCTGGCAGGTGCTTGCATGCAGCCCAGTTGCATGCGAGCCAGAGGGGATAAGGGTTAGAGCTAGGGTAGGGTCAGCACGCGCGCACCGGTACTCCACGCGGCCGGCCTTGGTGGCGGCGATGGCGGCCGGCAGGCCGCCCGGCGCCACGATCGTGCCCAGCTTGGGGTTGGGCATCATGCCGCGCGGGCCCAGGATGCGCGCGATCTTGGCCAGGCGCGGCATCATGTCGGCCGTGGCCAGGCACTTGTCGAAGGGCAGCCCGCCGCCGCCGGCCTCCTGGATGCTGGCCACCAGCTCGTCGCCGCCGACCACCTCCGCGCCTGCCCCCGCGTGCACACCAGTAAAATCCCTGCCTCCTGCATGCCAGCCATCACCTCTTCGCCGGCGACCATCTGTGCGCCTGCCTCGCGCGCACAACACTTGCAACCTGCCTCCAGGATGCTGGCCACCAACCAAGTGCCGCACGTCGTCTCGGCCTCTGCCGCACTTGCCTTTTCAAGCGCTCATGCACCCAAAAAAACAATTACCACGCCTCAAGGCGCGCGCGTCTCTAGGCGAGGCTGGAAAGCGAGGACACTGCTGCCACCCCAGCTCAGTCATTTGAGCATAGCAGCGGGCCGGGCAAGCGTCGGCGCGCGCACCGGCGGCCTTGGCGGCCGCCGCGTCCTCGCCGGTCGCAAACACGCCGACGCGCACCGCCTTGCCGGTGCCGTGCGGCAGCATCACCGCGCCGCGCACCTGGCGCAGAGGCAGGCGCGCTCGGGTGTGCGGATCCCTATTGCTTTACCATGGCCTGCAGAGGCACTCGGCAGCACAACTGCGCCGCACATCAGGTTTCAATGCGGTCACCTGAAAAATGCTACCAAGGTCGCCCGTGCCGGGCAGCATCATCGCCGCGCCGCGCACCTGGCTGTCGCCGCGGCGCGTGTCGATGCCCAGATTCACCGCCACCTCCAGCGACTCGTCAAACTTGGCGCGCGCGAGCTTCTGCGCGACCAGGGCACACGCGCGAGCGCCCTCACGGCCGGGTGGCTCACATCGCCCACAGACGCTGCCTGCTGCCAAGAGCAATAGGCCGTAGCCCCGGCGAACAAGGCCTGATGGGACGGGTGGGTGCCAGTACGTTCCAGGGCCGTGGCAGGTCAAAGCAAGCCTGCACCACACGCGCGCTGCAGCGAGGCGGCAGCCGAGCGGGGAAGCCTGGGCGAGCATGGCAGCGCACGGCCCGGCAACAGGACAGGAATGCGCAGCGACTTTGCTTGCAAGAGCAGCATGCACTGTCAGGCGATCATGATGCAACCCAATCACACAGCAAGCACCCTCCTGATGCGTTCTTGATCACTGCGGCAAGGGCGCTCGCACGCCAGTGCTGCCGCGGCGCGACTGGAAGGGGCTGCAGCACAGCAGCCCGCCCACCTACAGCAAGCAGAGGCCGCGTAGCTGCCAGCCGCAGAGGCCGCAGCCGCGAAGAGGAGGCGCAGGCGCGCGCCTTCACGTGCGCCAGCGCTTCCACCAGCGGCATTGCGGGCCGCCGCAGCCGCGGCGCAGACGCGCTGAAGCTCGGCGGCGGCAGCTCGGGGTCCAGCAGGCGGTAACCGGCCTGCGGCGGCGGCGCCGGTGGCTGCGCAGGCTTTGCGGGCGGCGCAGGCGCCGCTGGCGCCGTGGACGCGGCGGGCGCGGCGGCGGCCCCTGGCTGGCGCTCCGCGCGCCTCTTCATGGGCTGGTCCCAGGGCGGCGGGGGCCCCGGCAGCTGGCCCGGTGAGGGCGCCCCGGGCTGCTTCGCGGCCAGGGCGGCGCCCTGCGGAGCGGGCAGTCCTCAGCGCGCGCAGAGCGGGCCAGCGCTGCCAAGCACGTGCGCGAGCTTGCGAGCGCGAGCCGCACCGTGGCGTACGAGCGGCAGCATGCGGTAGCCCGTGCCGCGTGCCAGGCGGCCTCCGCGGTCTGCAGGGAATGCTCCGCGGCCAGGACTGTGCTCTGCAGCCAGCGTGCATGTTACCACCTTTGTGCCAACACAGACAACCGGCGGCAGCCTAGCCAAGAGAGCCGGTAGCACAGCACAGTCCGCACCGCCGCACTGGGCCGCAGCGCGTCCGCAAAGAGCAACCTGACCCGCTCGCTGCAACGGCCGCAGCGCCTGAGGATCATGCTAGCAAAGCGTCCGCCCGCCGCTGCCCTGTTCGCCGCACTGTTACGTGATGGTGTGGGAGTGCAGGTGAACGACTATTTGCTTGACTTGCGCGTGCGCTGCCGTTGTCTTGTGCTACTGTCCAAGACCGCCAATAGAAAGTCCCGAGGCTGGAAGCAGTCGGGAAACACTGATCAACCTGCAGTCCAAGAGTAAGTCGCGAGGCGATGGACGTCCTGGACTGAAGCCCTGAACTCCCAGCTAAATCTGCTTTGCCTGGCTTGGATGCACGTGCACACATGCAGTACTGCTTCGGTCCTGCGTGAACATGTGCAGCGCAAGCAGGACCTTGCTCAACCTTACCTTGCACAACCTTCTGCGCGTGCGTGCGCCTGTCACCTGTACTCTGCGCTGACAGTCACAGAGGCAAGCTACCAGCCTCGGCACTACCATACCAGAATATTACAAGAGACGTGCTTGAAGCAGTTTGCCCTGCTGCGCAACCCGCCCCCATGCGCAAGCACACTCAGGCTCAGAAAAGTGGCAACAAGAACCAACTCGCCTGGCAACACCCTTTCAGCCTAGCAGGCAGCGCGTTCATGCACACCTGAGCACATACAGTACAGGCACATGCTGTGCACTTGGCCTCCGCTACCTGGCTCTGGTGCAACACAGCCCTGCTGCCACTGCAAGCGGAGCGACGCCCAAACCTGGGAGTCATGGCAGCCCCTGCACGCATGCTTCAGCCGGACCCGCACACAGACTGGCGGTACCTAGGCGCCCGTCAGGGCACGCTCGCCAGCGGCAGCGGGCACCTTCTGGCAGGGCCACCTTGCAGCTGGACGGCCTTCATGCCACCCAGCTGCCACCACTCTCTGCCCTCGTGGGCCGGCTAAGCAGTTTGCTGGGCATCAACACCCGCCTGCCCCAAACGTGGCCCTGCGGCCCTCCCGCTGTGCAGCAGCGCCATGGCCTCGCAAGGCGGTGCTGCCATGCACTTGCTCTGCCGCACCTCTCAGCCTCTCGCCACCTTTTTGGAAGCAGAAAGCACCTGCCTCACGCCGGCCCATGGCCTGAAGGCCAGACCCGCTTGCGCGGCAGTGCCTTCAAGGCCCCGTGTTGGCGGGGTCGCCTTGCGGGAACTCGCCTGCGCGGCAGGCTAGCCGTCTGAGCGCGCACCCGCATCCAGCAGCCGCTGTGAGGGCGGCGCCGGCCAGATGGCGGGCCTGGCCAGGCACTTCAAGTCCGCAACCCACCGGCGCTTATCTGCTACATCCCGAGCGGCCCACGGCCTCCCTGGTGCAAGAAAGAAACCCCGCCCGCACGCCGCAAGCGCGCTCAGGCGCCGCTGGCCGGGTCGCCAGGCGGGAACTCGCCCAGCCCGGCGTTGCGGTCAATGCCGTCCTTGCCCTGCGTGTACGGGTCACCTGGCCGCCCGCTGGGCCCGGACGGCTCGTCCGGCTTGGCCATGCCAGCGTCGGCGTGCTCCAGGTCCTCGCGCGTCGGCGCCGCATGGCCCTGCTTCAGAAGCAGGAGGTTACAAAACTTGCGTAGGCACAGAGACGAAGAGCGCGTCAGATTGCAGCACCCTGCTGAGGGCACACAGCATTATGATGGCCAGACTATAGAGCACAGACGCTCCTTACCCACGCGTGCGCAGGGCACTAAAGGCAGCAACACTATTGCCCAATATGGACACGTCTTGACCCAGTGTGAAAATAGGTCACCCCCGGGCCGCGCAGGGGCGGGCCCGCCGGGCGGCCGCGCCTTGGCGGCGCCGCTGGGGCCGGAGGGCGTGTCGTCGGGCGGCGCGCGGTTAGGGTCCAGCTCCTGGCCGGGCAGGTTCTCGGGCGAGCCGCCCTCGCGGCTGGGCTTGTCGTCCGCGCGTGGCGCGGCCGAGCAGTGGAATGCGCCAACGCCGCAGCCGCGGCCCTGCACGCGCGCCAGCGCCGGCGCGAGGCCTGCCCGCTCGGCCGCGGGCTGCAGGCTGCTGGCCAGCCGCCTGCGCCGCACGGGGCGCCCGTCGGGGGCCCTGCAGTTGCGGGTCTGAAGACCACAGGCCACACCACGCTATATGAGCTGCAGGTTGCCCACACAGCATGCATGCGCCCACCGCCCGCTCCTTGCGCTGGGTGACAGAGCATTGCCTTCATACAACTATGATGCTGGCTGATCAGCTGCTGAAGCAGCTGGTTGCGTCCATTGAGGTCAGCAGTGGCTATATGTAACAAGGCTACTGATGACATGGGTAATGCCCATCGCTCGACCCAGGCCACGGAACGAGCGCCGTCCAGCGCTCTGCCTGCTACAGGGGCAATATCCGGACAACCTGGCAGCGCGGGCGTGCTGCTCAACAGCCTCAACGGCCCTGGACACAGCCAGCCTTTGGGCATGGTGAGGCATCCCACACGTGCACTTGCACCAGCAGAACGCTTTCACCACACACCCACACGCTCAGAAACGCTCCCTGTATCGGTGACAGGTCTGCATGCTGCCAGAGCGCACACTGGTACGCCTGGCAGAGCGCACACAATCGCGAGTGACCTTCACGCCGTGCGGCGAGGCCAGCTGCGCACCAAACGGTAGCGAGCCCGGAGCGCATTGTAGGCTGCCTGGAGGTGAGATGCGGTAGAGGGTGGCCGAGCTCCCACGGGAACCGCACTGAAGGAGATGCGCGCGCGGAGGACGGTGTTACTGCCTGGCTGGTGCGCTTGACGTGATCTTCAGAGATGCAGGGAGGAAAGGCCCAGTGCAGGAGGATGTCGGAAGAACATGGGCCATGAGCTCTGCCCTAACGGATGTCACAGGGCCTGTGGCCTTGCAAGGACACCAGACCTTGCTGCATTCCTGCATGCCTGGGCATGGCTGAACATGCCATGCGTAGTAGCTCTGCATGGGGCTGCGCTCGCCGACAGCCGCAGATGGCGTATGCACATATGCCATGCGTTCACTCATGCATTCCGCCTCAGCGACCGGCGCTCCAGGCAGGCAGCGTCTGCGCCCTGCCCCCGTAAAGAGCCAGAGTTGGCTGACAGACGGCTGTGTTCCGTTCATCCAATCCTTTTGGGCGGCGCCCAGCGCTCAGCTCCAGGCCGTGCAGTACACGACGCGGTTGCGGCCCTCGAGCGGCAGCTCGGCCACGCGGATGGCCGGGTCGGCCGCCGCCAGGTACTCGACCAGCTCCGCGAGCGTGCCCACGCGGCGTCCGCCAGCCAGGCGGCGCTCCGGGAACGCCTGCTCGCGCCGGCGCGGGCGGGGCGGGTCAGCGCCGCGCGGCGCGCCCGCGGGGCCTTTCGGTGCGCAGGCCGGGTGCGCCGCAAGGGTGTCGACATGCGGGCTGGCGTCCGCGGACAATCACCCGTGCACAATCCTTCCATGCATGACCCATCCAGGCCCGATTCATCTATGCACAATCCATCCATGCACGATGCATTCATGCGCATGCGCGCGGGCCAGGCGCGGGCGCCCGCCTGGGCATGCACGCAGCACGGCACGATCGCAAACGGCTTGCGCGCGAGCTGCGCGAGGCGGAGCGCGAACTCGGTCGCCTGCGCGGCCCCGGCGCGGCGCCCGGCTCGGAGCTGGCACGGGGAGCGGCTTGCACACGAGGTGTGCGGCCCGCGTCGCTGCACAGCAGGTGCGCATGCGGCGAGCACAGATGCAGGCTCAATGGTGCCACACGCCCAGGTTGGGTCCAGCGAGCACAGGCTGCCTCGAAGTTGTCTCGTGCATGTGGCGTGATGCAGGCAAGGCTGGGTGCCGCGCCATGGGCCGCCGGAGGCTCCGCCGGGAGCGCGGACCGCAGCCTGGGGTTCAAAACCGCCGCCGGGCCGGCGCGCCTGGTCGGGGTGCATGGCCGCGACGACCGAGCACTCGCGCAGCACGCGCCCGACCGTCTTTGCAGCGCCCGCAAGCCCCGCGGCCGCCACGGCGCGCCTTAGCAGCACCGCATCGCCCGAGCTCAAAGGCTCGCCGGCAGCCGCGCCCGAGCAGCCCGCCGCAGCATCGGCTTCGCTGGGCAGCCGGGCGTGGCCCGCGTCCCCGCGCGCGGCCTGCAACATCCCTCCTGCTGGATCGGCTGCAGCGGCTGCTCGGGCGCAGTTCGTATCGCACGCCGCATCCCCACCCAAGTCCTCTGGCTGCGGCCGGCCCGTGCCCGCAGCTCCGCCCGCAGCCGCGCCGCCGCCGGGGCCCCTGCTCGCACCCGCGGCGCAGCCACTGGCGTGTGCGGACTGGGGCGGCGCCCCGCATGCCTGATCGGGCGGCCCGCCGCGGCGCGGCTCGCTCGGCACGCCGCGCGCCGAGGCACCGCGCGCCGCGCCTTCCTCGCCGTCGTCGTCGCTGCTGGCGGGCGACGCGCCGCGCTCGTGGCCGCGGGCCGTGTGCAGCCACCTGCACGGCCGCACCCGCCGGCGTCCAGCGCGACCGGGGAGCGCACGCTGGCGTCCACGCACGTCCGTGCACCCCGCAGGCGTGCGCGCACGGCGCAGGCTCACTCATGTCACGTCAGTCAGCTCCGAGCGGCCTGGCTCCAGCGACTGGAGCTGGATTGACAAGCAGCCCCGCGTGACCGGCCTCCAAGCGCCGACCCCGTGCTCCACGTGTCCATGCCCTGCTGCTGCCGGGTGGGCACCGCGACTACAAACTCATGCTGTCTGAGCGGCTCGCGTCGCTGCCACAGCCTGCTCTCGCTGCACGGCCCCCCGCGCGAGTGCTCACGGATGGCGGGCGCCGCAGCGGGCCGGGCCGCCCCGCGCGGGAGCCAGGGGCCGGGGGGCGCGCCGCGGGCTCAGCGCGTCCTCAAGGCCCTCGCTCACCAGCCGCTCCGCCAGCGCGCGCGCGCCCTGGTCCGGCGCGCCGGGCCCCGCGCCGCGCGCCGCCAGGCAGGCGGCCGCCAGGCGCGCGCTCGCCGCCAGGCGCAGGTGCCCCGGCGCGAGCGGGCCCGATGCGCGGCAGGCCGCGAGCGGGCGGTCCACGTGGCGCGCGTACGCGGCGTTGCGATGCAGGTAGCCGCGCTGCGCGTCGCGCTAGGGTAAGGGCTTACACCTCACGGCGCCGCGCCGACGCGCCGCGCAGTGCCGCGCGCGGCGGCGACGCACGGCCGGAACGCGTCGTGCGGCGAGGCGGCTGGCGCCGCGGGGCGGGCGCGCCGCTCGGCGTCCCGCAACGTGCGGGTCCCGCCGCGGCGGCGCGCCGCGCTCACGCCACGCATCAGGGCTGCGACGGGGCTGCGCGGGCAGGGACGTAGCCGGACACGCGCCTGCAGCAGCAGCGCGTGGCGGCGCAGCGCGAGCGGGCGCGGGTCGAGCACGGTCGCGGGCACGCCGTTCAGGTTGACCAGCTCGAACGCGAGCGCGCCCTTGCCGCCGGCCACGTCCAGCACGCCCGCGCCCGCCGCCAGCGCGCCCCGCCCGAACGTGTCCAGCAGCCACCTGCCGCGTCACTTGGCGTACACGCTGGTGGACATGCCGCCGCACCGTCTGACTTTGTCGTGCGGCCAGCTCTGCTGCCGACCCAGCGGATGCGCGGCCCCGTGGCGGAACCTGCCACTGGCCTGGGTGCCTCGCGCTGCCGATGCGAGCCGGCCAGGGACCAGGCGACCGGCCGGGCTGGGCGCGCCCAGCCAGCGCCGAGGCCCGCACGCTGGCCCGGCAGGGCGGGTCCGCAGGCAAGGCGGCTGGCCACGCAGAAGATTGTGCTGGCGCAGCCAGCAGGGCAAGGGTTGGGGCAAGGCGGGCGCCCGCACCGGCGGAACACGCCCGCGCGAAAGTCGTTGCGCGCCGCGCCGCAGCGCCGCGCGGGCGGCCGCGCGGCCGCTGCGCGCAGCGTGCCGGTCGCCTCGGCGTGCCGCGGCGGCGGCGGCGTCTCGTCGCAGGGCTCGGCTGCCGCGTGCGGCCGCGGCGCCGCGTTCGCGCTGACCGCCGAGCCCGCGCCCGCGCCGGACAGCCCCGCGGCCTCGGGCGGCGGCGCCGTTGCAGACGCGGCGGCTCCCGGCGGCTCCCTCGCACCTGCACCGGCCTGGTTCCAAGCGCGCCAGTCGGCGGCGCGCGAAGCCGCGTCGGCTCGCACGGCGCCCGGCGGCGCGGCGGCGGCGGGCGCGGCGCGAGCCTCGGGCGGGTGGCGGAAGAAGCAGCGCGCCTGGAACGCGCACGCGCCGCGCCGCGCCCAGTGCTTGCACACGGGCGGCAGCAGCGGGGCGCCCGCGGCGGCGCAGTGCGCCTGCGCGCACGCCAAGTGCATGCGGCCGACGCCTTCGATGGGGAACTCCGGCGCGCTGCCGATATCCTCCCCGCACCGCCGGCACGTGCGCCGACGGCCGGCCGCCAGCTGCGCTTCGCCGCGCTGCCACGTAGGCATGGCCGCGCCGCCGCCACTCTGCCAGCTGGCACCGGCTCAGGCGCTGGTGCCTGTGCTTGCCGTGTTGGCACCAGCCGATGGGCTGGCAAAAGACAGATCTGTCTTGTTTGTTTTCCTGCTGGCACCTCCTAGCTGCGCACGTGCCGTCTATATAGGGGCCATGCATTCAGAATTCTCTTAAGGGAGGCAAGACAAGTGTTGTCCTGCCGTGTGTGCATCAATGCAGCACATGGCTGTTGCTGCCAGTCATAGTGAGAGGACCTGCGACACAGGGACTCGCAGCAGTCACCATGCGAGCGTTTCGGGCACAGCGATGCTGCACGTCCTGCGGCACCTGTCATGGGAGGACCGTGCCGCCATGGCCTGCACGTGCAAGGTGCCCACCAGCTGCGGTGCACGGCAGCAGAGGTGGCACCAGTGCTGGGGCCCTTACGGCTGCAACTGCTGTGCTGCACCGCAGGCATACACTTGGTGTGCCGTAGTTCGCTGAGCATCCTGCTCCCGTTCACCAGACCACCTGCAGTTTAGGACACCGGCCTGCCTGAGCTTGGTTCATCGATACAAGCGTCCATGTACGCAGGCAAAGCGCCACGCCTGCGCGGCGTCTGAGCAGGCTGCCAATATCCGCCGCCTGCAGTCAGCGCTGGGACACTGGTGCAACTCCCGCCGGCATCGCTGCCCGCGCAGGACTGGCACGCGCTCTGGCACCGCTCCCTGGACGACCCGTCGCTGTGGCGCACGCTCAGCTTGGGCAACAGCCAGGCGCCGGGGCGCGCGCTGCGGTACGCCGCGTCGCAGCCGCGTCTGCTCGCGTCAATCCAGGAGCTCCACCTGGAGTTTGCCGCGGGCGTGACGGACGCGCTGCTGCTGCCGCTGGCCGGCGCCGCCCTGGAGGCGCTTAACCTGAACGGCTGCCAGAAGTGCGCCGCCCCCGCCGGCGCCCGCCTGCTGCATGCTGCCACGCGGCGCGGCGGCCTGCCGCGCGCTGCAAGCCTGTGACGCCAGAGCCTTGCTGCCAGCAAAACACACATCCCCTGCCTGCAGCCAGCCGCGCAGCCTGTCTGCAGCGCTCGCGCACGCGAGCAGCGCGCGACCCGCCTGCGCCGGCCAGGGTCACAAATGCGGCTGTCGCGGCGCTGGCGGGGCCGCCGCTGCGCCGCCTGGAGCTGTACTGGAACCTGAACGTCACCGACGAGCTGCTGGAGGCGCTCTCGGCGCGCTGCACACGCCTGGAGGTCCTCAACCTCAGCGGCTGCAAGGGCGTGGGCGACGCGGGCGTGGCGGCCGCCGCGCGCGCCTGCGCGCGGCTCACGCACGTCGACCTCACCCGGTGCGTGACCACGTGTGTGCAGATGCGGCCCCGCTGCCTGCGCCGCCCCGCTGCAACCACGCTTTGCCGCGGGAGCCGGCCACTGGTAGCAGCGCCGCGCCTTCTGTCGTCGGCCCATGTATGGCATCCCGGCGCGGACGCTGAGGGGGCGCGGCGGGAACCGGTGTCTCTCCTCAAAAGGTGTGATCGGCAGTGCACAGACAGTGCAAACGCGTCTCCACACCTTGGCCTCTGCCCTGGGTGTGGCTGTCCGCAAGCGCGCGCTCTGGCGCGGCGCGCTTCCGTGCGCTCTCTGGCGCGCTCGCCCTGAGCGCCGCGCTGATGCCAGGTGCCTGGCAGTCTCGCCGGCCGGGTATGCCGAGCTGGCGCGGCATTGCGGCAACCTGCGCGAGCTCCGCGCGTACGCGTGCGCGGCCGTCGACGACAGCGTGCTCGAGGCGCTGGCGGCGCTGCGCGAGCTGCGCTTGCTGGACATCTGTGGCGCGCACCTCGTGACAGGTACGCGTTTGGAGCGTCTCCATGCAGAAACATGAGGTATGTGTACGTATAGCGCAGCGCCTTGCTGGCAGTGGCTGAACGCGCATGCACTGCTCGTGCCTGCTGCCTAGCCAGCACCCGTGGGCCTTCCCCGCCAGGAGCGCCAGGGGTCTGTCTGTGCCAGCTCACGCCGCAGCGGCCGGCACCTCGCTCAGACGGCCGCATGCGGCGCGGTGACACGGGCCTGGCGCGCATGCGCAGACGCGGGCGTGCAGGCGCTGGCGAGCGGATGCCACCAGCTGACCTCCCTCAACCTGACCTGGTGCGGCGGCAGGCCCGGCGAGCGCGTGCCATGCCCTGCATGCGGTCGGACACACCACTGGGGGTTGCCTAGACTGAGACCCCCGCCTTCCCCCCACACCCCCCCACCCCTGGCGCATGCGCGCGCGCGGCAAAGCGTGCCCGGCGTCACCGCGCGGCCGTCCACCCCGGCTGGCAGGCCGTGAGTGCCACGGGACGGCCAATGGCGGCCGAGGCCGAGCCGGGGCGCGTTGCAGCGCGTATGTCTAAGGGCGCGTCCGCCAACGCGCGCGCGCGCGCGCGCCGCGCAGGTGCGTTCAGGTGACGGACGCGGGCGTGGTCGCGCTGGCCGCCGGCTGCCCCGGCCTGCAGCTGCTCTCCCTGCACGGCCTGCGCGGCGTCACCGACCGCGCCGTGGACGCGCTCGCCGCGCACTGCGCGCCCAGCCTGACCGCGCTCGACCTCAGCGGCTGCCTGGGCGTGGCGCGGCGCGGCCGCGCCGAGCTGCGCGCCGCGCTGCCGCGCCTGACCTGCTTCGTCGTGCACCGCTGAGCCGGGGCCGCGCGCGCGTCCGGGCGCGCGCGCGTCCGTGCACTGGCGGCGCCGCCGTGTCGCCAGCGGACGGGCCCGGTGTGGCGGAACGTGCAGGGCCAGGCCCCTGTCACTGGCCGAAGTACACGCCCGTGAGCTGCATCGGGCTGGTGCCCCGCCTGCGCTGGTGTAACGACGCGCAAGCCAGCGTGCACGGCGCAGCCTCGCAGATGACCAGAAGGCATTGTTATCATTAACAGCGCAGTGTACATGGGTCTGGCTCTGTACAGGCGCCCGCCAGGAGACACGCTGACATCGTTCTCACGACCAGCACTGCAGACGCAGGCGGCTTCCACACACGCCCGGCGCTGCCATACAGCACACAACACAACAGACAGTATTCGGGAACCAATACATGCCTGCGGCACGGGGGCGCAAGCGCCTGCGTGCGAATCGCGCGGCCAGCTCTGCTCAGGCGCACGCCTTCAGGCCGCGCGGAGAGCGCTGCGCGCGGCCGAACAGCGCCGCCAGCCAGCCCGGCGGCGCGCGCGGCGCAGGGGCGGCGGGCGGCCCGGCGGAGAAGCCGCCGCCGGCCAGGCCGCGGCGCGGCGCGCGCGGCATGCACGCCGCAGCATAGTCGCCCAGCACCCTGCTCCCCGGCGCGCGGCGTCAGCGCCTGCACCCGGCCACTGCCGCCCCGAGGGGCGCGTCGCCGCCCACAACTCCTGTCCTGCAGGCGGCACAGCCAGGATACGCCTGCCCGCGCAAACGCCCCTGCCCCCGCGCTGGGCGCGCCGAGCATGCGGCAGTCAGCAACGGCCCCGCCGGCCGCACCACAGCGCGTCCGGCCGAGGCTGCGGCAACCCGCCGATTACAACAGGCCCTGGAAGCAGGCAGCCAGTGCTGCACCACCAGCTCCCAGCAGGAGCTCGCAGCGCGGCCACGCTGCGGCGGAGCGCACCGCATCGGCGCCAGCACAGCGTCCAGCAGCGCGCCCGCCGACAGCGGCTCGCCCGGCCCCAGGTCCAGCGCGAACAGGTGCGCGTCATACTCGGTGCGCGCGGCGTCCGGCTGCCGGCCGCTCCTGCGCGGCGCGCGCCCGCTCGGCCGCGGGCTGCCGGCGAAACGCCTCGCCCCAGCGACCCACCGGCTGAGCGCGCAAGGGGCGCCGCGCGCCTCGACGCGCCCGGACCGGTCACCGCCCGCCACCCAGCTCCGCACCTCGGCAGGGTGATCACCTGCAGGAGGCCGAGTTGCTGCAGACCACCGAGGCGGCGCGCGCAGCCTACCAGCTTCGCGCCCCGGCCACTGCGTGGGGCCGGGGCGCTAGGGTTTGGGTTAGGGTAGGTAACCTAACCCTATCCCAGAGCAGGGCGCGCACGCGATGTGGTAGAACGCCGGCAGCCGCGCGACCTCCTGGAAGCCGCAGCGGCGGTAGAGCGCGCGCGCGGCCGCGTTGTACGTCGCCACGTGCAGGAAGATGGCGCGGCAGGCCGGGGCGGCGCCGGCGCACGCGGCCTGCGCCCGCGCAGGCCGCCTGTCCGCCCGCCGGCCCGCGCCTTTCCCCTTGGCGCACGCGCTGCGCCCGCCTGCAGCCTGCAGCGTGCCAGAAGCCAGCCACCATGCAAGAGCTGCTGCTTGATATTCACTCGCATGCCGGAAGCGCTTTTCCAACACCCTGCTTCACCCAGGAGTGCCGATCCTGGGTGGGCCGATCATGGGGACACGCCCACGCCGAGGCGGGCCGGCGCCCGCCGCCATGGCCACACGCAGATGGCCGCTGCACGCACGCAGGACCTCCCACATGCCCTCACGCATGCGGGCCGGGGCGCGCCGCCGCGCGCGCCAGCAGCGCGGCGGCCACACCCTCTCTCCGGAATGGCTCCAGAACGCCCAGCGTCAGAATGTACGCCACGCGCTGGCTGCGCGCGCGCGCGCCGGCGACGCCGTCACTCGCTGCGTCGCGTGCGGCGCCGTGGGGTGCGGCGCGTGCAGAGCGGCCGGCCGGTGCGCGCTGCGCCAGCTTGCGAGCCATGCGCTGGCTGCGCCCGCTGTGCGTGTGCGGCTTGGGGGCCGCCAGGGGGTGGCACGGAGCATGCACAGGCGGCGCTCGCCAGCTGCCGGGTCCCTGCTGCAGACGGGGCGCAGCCGGCGGCCCGCACGGTTTCCTCTGCGCCGTGGGGCTCAGCGGTGGAGCTTCACGAGCGCCCGACCAGCGCGGTGCGGCCTGCTGGCATGACCGCCATGCACGGTCGCCTCCAGGACCGCCCGAGGAAACTGCTGCCAACCCTGCCAAGGGCCCGCCCGCCGCGACGGAAGGGACCGGGGGTTTGTGGGCTGGCAGCGGGTGCCCGGCAGGCGCCGGCGCGCCTGTCCAGCAGGCGGCTGCTGAGGCCGAGCAGCGCGCGGTCCTGCGCGTCGCACTCGCGCAGGGCGACCAGCCGCAGCGTGATGAAGCCCGCCAGCTCCCCCTCCCCGCCCTCCCTCCTGCGCCGAGGTGCGTCCTGTTGCGGGGGAGCGCCGGCGCGGGCGCCCAGGCGTCGCAGGGCGCGGGGCGCAGGCAGGCCGGCAGTGGGGCCTGCCGGCGCGCGTGCGTCAGCCCGGACCTGCGGAAGGCCGCGACGGAGTGCACGCCATCGCTGCGGACGGCGCTCCAGTAGAAGGCGTCCTCGTAGTCGATCTGCCCGCCAAGCTCCCTCCTCAGGGACCATGCCTCTCATGCGGTATTGCGTGCAGCCGCATCCAGCATACAGGCAGGCTAGCAAGCGCACGGTATTGGCCGGGACGGACGTCCGCACCGGGAACAGGTCCTCGTGCGCCCGCCGCAGCTCAGTGTAGTCGCTCGGGCACAGCGGCCTGCACGCAGCAGAGCACAGCTCTTCCAGCCTTGGCGCCTGGGCAGCGAGCAGCTTGTGCACTGGTGCGTAGCCACACTGTTTTACTTTGCTCACTCAGGGCGTGGAGTTTTGCAAGTAAACAGTTGCGCACCTGTATGTCACGTTGCTGTTGTCCTCCAGCAAGCCAACGCTCATGGGCTGTGCAGTCCGCCGTGCTTCTCACACTGCTGCGCTCGCAGGCTTGCTTGCGACAGTAGGACAACAAGTAGATGACAAGAGAATGCACCAGAGTGCTGCAATCGTCTACTTGTTGCCCCAAATTTGGGAGGTTAGTTTAACTAAACTTTAGCACACCAGTGAGCTACATGGTCGAGCTACCATGGTCGGTGCAGAAGCTCGAGACCGTTCCGCTTGAAGCGACAACTAACGATGTAACCAAACTACACACTGCACCATGCATGCATTGCCTCATCTGTTTTTTCACTCTTGCAGCCTCACCCGCCGGCCATTGCCTCTCAGGCAGGCGGCCCCTGCAGGGCGCCCACGCAACACCACAACACCTGACCTGAACACGAAGAGCGAGCACCACCAGACAGTGTGCCCAAATGCCTTCGAGCACCCCAGGGGCAGCACCGCAGCACGCGGTGCTCCCTGGCGCGCTTCGACAGCACGGCAGCGCCATGCACTGCCGTAGACTCCCCACACACATACTCACCCGCACTGCAGGCCGCTTGAAGGGCCCGCGCACACCTTGCGAAAACATGGGTTGGGTCGCGTCACGCGGTTCCCGTGCAGCCTGCCAGCAGGCACAGAAAGAAGCTGCCGCTGCCGGAAGCCAGGGCCTTGCACTAGGACACGTTCCACAGGGCCGAGCGACGGCTCCCGTCGTCAGGTTTGCAGCACAGGTGAACAGCCAGCGGTGCGGCTGGCTGGCACGCTGCCACGCCGCGCCCCCGGGCGCAGCCCGACAAAACCAGCGCCTGGCCAGGGCCGGCAGCTGCGCCACGCGCTGCCACGAGCGCACTGGCGGGCGCGGCGGCAGCGTCAGCACCTCACCGCAGCCGGCCGCTCCGCTGGCGCCGCGGGCGCCGCTGCGGGGTGCCCGTTGGTCGCCGGCAGCGGCGCCGGCGGCTCTGGCCGCACGCCGTTGCCCGCGCTCGCGGAGCAGTGCGCGGCGCCGCCGTCCGCGCCCGCTGGGTGCGCCGCCGCGGCGGCCGCCGCGGCGGGCCGCTGGCGCAGCGGCCGGCCCTCGCGCGCCTGCGCTGCCGCGGCGCGGCCGTCAGCGCTGTCAGCAAGCCAAGCCGAGGCCGCCGGCTCTCCCGACCGCAAGCCTGCTCGACACACGCAAGCGCGCCCTGGGTGGTGGGGATGGGTTAAGGTAGGCGCGCCCCCGGGGCGCGCCTCCACTGCCTCCGCCAGCCGGCTGCCGCGCTCGCGCCTCACAGGGCCGTCAGGCACGCGCGGCTGCGTGCACGGGCGCGCCGCCTTTGCCGCAGCCGCGTCCGCCGCCACCTGCGGCGCGCGCCGCACCACGCGCCGCCGGGCCATCGACGCGTACACCATGCCTGCGCGCGCCGCCACGGGCTCTGAGCGCCTCAAAACCCTCCACTACCAGCGTGCATTGTCAGACACACCAGCCGAATCGCAGGCACGGACGGACAGCCCTCGCCACGACAGAACAGTGTGCTGTGTTCCTGAAACATTTGCTGAATGCCCGCGCTTTGACAGGGCGTGCAAGTGTATGAGGCTCAGCAAACAGAGCTGTAAGCGTGCTGCGCAAGGACGCAGGCAGAGCCGCGCGGCAGCGCGCGCACGCCGGCGCTGCGCGCTGCGGCATGCAGCTCGGGCGCTGCGGCGGCAGCGGGCGCCCCCGGCGACAGCGCGCGGCGGGCGGGGCCGCACCGACATTGAAGCAGCAGAGCAGGAACTGGCAGGCAACGACGAGCAGGCGCTCGTAGAGCGGGAAGCCGTCCAGCACCAGCCAGAACTTGACCAGCAGGCCCGGGTAGAGCATCAGCCGCAGCGGCACAAACGTGCCCCAGTACAGCCTGCGCGCGCGGGCGAGCATCAGCCGCAGCGGCACAAACGTGCCCCAGTGCAGCCTGTGCGCGCGGGCGAGCATCAGCCGCAGCGGCACAAAGGTGCCCCAGTACAGCCTGCGCGCGGCGCGGCGGGCGCCTCGCTGCGCTGCGCACAGCAGCTGGCGGCGGTGCTTGAAAGGCGCCTTGTGGCAGCCTGCGGCGAGCAGCATCGGGGGAACGGCCCCGCCTGCTCAGCACGCTGGCAGCCTGACTCGAGGGGGCGCTTCAGAGCGCACGGTGCAGCCTGTCTCTCACGTCAAGCACGCCGTATTTTGTTGCATGTGGCAAGCTGCGTGTGTCAGCGCCCCGCTGCTCGCACAGGCGCCGCCGCTTGCGCAGCGCACACACTCGGCGCACTGGACACGCAGCGCTCGCACGGCGCGCACACTCGGCGCACTGCACACGCCGCGCAGCCGCGCACCAGTGCATGAGGTTGCGCTGGGAGTGCCACTGGCGCCGCGCGATCATAAAGAAGGTGTTGAGCTCGGTGATGCCGTCCCAGCAGGTGAAGTTGGCGTAGGCCGGGAAGCGCAGCGGGAAGAGCAGCAGCAGGAACGTGACCACGTGGTGCCCTGTGCCCGTAGCACCGCACACCAGCTTGTTACGCACCGTAGCCTGGCGGGGGCGCGTGTCTGCGCGACCGCCTCGGACTGCCAGTGTAACTGTTCGCCCTAGGCGCACGCACGGCGGCGGTTGCACTCCCCAGCGCTCTGCCGCGCAGTGTGCGGCACACTGTCTGGCCTTGGCTGGTCGGTCGCACCGAGAATGACCGGCTGCAGCGATGGCAGAGCGTCTGGCTCCATCCAGATCCACGCGGCGTCGGCCGCTATATACATTAAAAACATGTTTGTTACCTGCAGCATAGCACACAGCACCGTCGGCGCCCCACAGCACACAGCGTGATGCACGTTGCGCCCGCAGTTTCTGGCCTACTCATATTGCGCAACGGGAAGTGACGGTGGTCAGGTACAGAGTGCAGGGCAGCTCAACGAGGCTAACTAGTGCAGCACAGCCGCGCGCAGCGGCGCCGCTGCTGCACTTTGCATTGCTATACAGGCGCGCCAACAGGCAGTCCGAACCACAGGGGTCCGGGCGGGCCACCTTTGTGGGGTCGTACAGCCGCAAGAGCCCCAGCAGAGCCAGCCCCCCCAGGATGGGAAGCGCCACCAAATTAACTCTGTCATGTAGCTGGCACGCAGCCGACTGTTTCCGCGGCATTCTCGCTTTATACCTTGCACCCCTCCGTCGCTTCCAGTCTGCGCCGGACCACGCTGGAGAGGTGATACATGCACGTGAGAGAGCCTCAAGGCTCAGAGCCTCAACTTGGCAAGCTCTGGTAGGGTTGGCTATGGGAGTTACAAGCGGCGACCTCGGACCTAGCCAGAGCGATGATTGATATATTGGTGCCAGCCAAACTTCCCGATACTTCAACGCAGCAGTCCTCTGCTAGCAGGATCAGTCTTCGCCGCTCAGCACGTACCGCAGGTGCTCAAGCATGGCCTCTGCGCCGCCCGGCGCTGCGGCTGCAGCGTCCAGCGCCTCGCGCTTCAGCAGCACGACGTCCGCGCGCGCGTCCCGCGCCTGTGCGCCGCCGCCTGTAAGGTACAGCAGCAGACAACACGCACCGTCACGTTGCCAGTGCGGGTGTCACCCCTCTAGATGCTCTGTACTCTGCACGACGTATCGGCACCTAAACAGAAACACACCAGGCGCGGCCCGAGGATGTGCACAGGATGCGCTCACACCGCGCGCTTGCCTCGCGCACTGGGTCACACTGGTCACTTGCGCTCCAACCAGCCGGGCGGGCTCACCTGCGCAGCCTCCGCCACGGAGCGCACGCCGACCAGCGACGACGCGGCGAACGGCAGCGCGCCCAGGATGCCGCGCGCGACCTCCGCGCTGAAGCCCGGCACGCGCGCGAGCGAGATGCCGACCGCCACGTTGACCGCGAAGAAGTTCACGGTCGCGGCCTCCATCGCGCGCATCTCGTTCAGGTTCACGACCTGCGGCGCCGGCGCGCTCGACTCTCCCGGCGCGGCAGTTGCGCGACATGGGCAGGCACCGCAGGGCGGCGCGACATGAAACACTGCGGCACCGCGACACGGCCGCTGCGCGCCTGCACCCACTGCCGCCGCGCGGGCCTGCCTCGGCCGGCCGCCGCGAGCGGATGGGCGGCCGCCGGCGGCGCACCTCGACCGGGCTGTCCAGGCCGAGCGCGGCCGCGTAGCTGCTGCAGACGGGCGCGCCGCGCCCCGACACGCTCGCGACGATGCCCAGCACGCCGGCCGCGCCCGCCTCCTTGGCCTCCGCCACCTGCGCGCGCGGTATAGGGTTATAGGGTATACCGCTCAGCGCCCTATACCGCTCGGCGCCCCCGCGCCGCGCCCGGCGCCGCGCGCACGGCCGGATGCTCCTGGCGGCGCAGGGCAGGGGAGCGCGCGCCGCGGCGAGCCGCTCGCGGCATGCGCAAAGCTCCGGCGCAGCCGTGCTCGCTGTGGCCGGCCCGTCAGAGCGCGCGTCCTCGCGCTTGCCCCGGCTGCCGCGCAGCCGGAGAGGTGCAGAGAGCAGGCGCGCGCCTGCAGCGGGTGCAGCTGCCAGTCGCGCGCGAGCACGGGCACGCGCGTCGCGCGGCAGACGGACACGAGGTCCGCATAGCCGCTCGGCGTGTCCTCCGCATCCGTGGCATGCGCGCGCCCACGGCCCACGTTTCACACCGCCCCGCGCGCCGCGCTGGCGCCCTGTGTCTGCTTGCCCTGCGCCCAGGCGCGGCCGTGAGCGCTGCGCGGCCGGGCATGCAGGCGGCCCACCTGCGGGCGGCTCGAGCGCGGGCGCGCATCGGCCACGGGCAGCCATACGCGCGCCGCCTGGGTGCGCGCGGCTGCCGCCGCCAGTTGCCACGGCCTCACGCCAGGCCGCCGCTGGCGCGCGTCTGGCGGCCGGCCAGGACTCTGAGAGGGCACGCCGATCGCCGGGGCGCGCCCGGGCGAGGCGCATCCGCCGGGGCGCGCGCACCACGGACAGCGCATCGGCGCCCCAGGCGGCCAGGCGCGCGGCGGCCTCGCCCAGCTCGGCGGACGTCTGCGACGGCGACGCGCGCGGTACCTCCACCACCAGCACCGGCCGCCCCGTCGTCATCTTCACCTCCTGCGCCCAGCCGGCAGCATGGCAGCATATATTTAAATTTTGCATACTTACATATTTACCTGTTGACACATTGTGAGCCGCTCAGCACCACAGCAGCCAGACCAGTGTTGGTACAGCTCCTGGGAGCCGGTAGCAGAGCCTACATCGCGACAAGTGTGCCGCTCACAGCCCACGGCAGCAGCAGGCGCCCCAAGACGAGCAGGCGCCACGCTCCTGGGCGGCAGGCAGGTTTAGGCAGAGGAGCACAAGGGGCGCCTGCTCCGCGAGCGGCAAAGGCCGGCACTGCAGGCAGCGCCTCGGGTGTCCGGCGGCCAGGCGGGGGGGCGGGCCTGGATGAGCGTGGACAGGCGGAAGGGCGGGCTCGCGGGTCGCTCCGCGGCGCCCTCCAGGCGCGCCTGCAGCGCGTCGTCACCCATCTCCCGCAGCTGCACCTGCAGCTGCTGCTGCTTCCGCCTGCGCAGCGTCCGCCAGCAGGGCCTGCCTTCAGTGGCGGCGCTCTTCGTTTCCGTCGTCGCTGCCGGGACGACAGAGGCGGGCTGGGATCGCCACCGGATGGTAGTAGAGAGCAGGTTTGTGGGGCCGCCGTCATCGCCGCCGCCCTCCTCTGCGCCGGCTCTGGTGCATGCCGGTCTCGGGCGCCTGCGCTGCTTCCTGCTCGACAAAGGGGGTGTGTCCGCGCGGGCGCGGCAGCCGCTGGGACTGCAGCATAGCCCGAGGCTGAGCATGTGGACCACGTCTGTGTCCAGATGGAGCGCGTCTCAGCGCCCTGGCCCCCTTCCTGCACACAAGCCTGAGGCCGACCTGGGTATCAGCACCGGCCCTCTGGCAGGCTGCCGAGCAGTGAGTGAGAGCATCCACTGCTCACCGGCCCTGCACTGGCCACCAGGTGCAACATCTGCTGCTCAAGTAGAAAGAGGGCCTTGTAACCTTGACTTGAGGAATAACGGCCTTTTATCCGCTCACTTGGGAAGCGTGCAGAGAGCACTCGGCGCCGCGTCGCCCCGCCAGGATGCTCGCCCTGTCCGCCAAGCTTGGCAGCGCCCTGCAGACCGCGCTGCCGGCCGCGCTGAGCGCGCTGGGCGCGGGCGCGCGGCCGGGCAGCTTCCAGCGCTGCAGCCTCAGCCCGTGCGCCAGGAAGGCCGGGCTGCACGTCGCCAGCGCGACCGAGCCCGGGAAGGTGAGCGCTGCCCTCGCTCTTTCATCTCAACTCAACGTATGGCACGGGGCGCGCTGCCGCAGGCCTGGCCAGGCGAGGCTGTGGCTCGCACGCAGTGCTGTCCGGGGTGCTTGCCGCTGCTTCGGTGACGACAAGCTTGGCTAGTTGGCACCTGCGCCAGTGCACAGGCGGCCATGGCGAGTCTGCATGCTGGTCACAACGGAGCTGGGCTGTCGTGTACACGACACAGCACGCGTATGGCATTTCTGCAGCGCTGCCTGCAGCACAAACGCGGTGTCGCGGCGGTGCTGTGAGGCCGGGTCCCAGCTGTGCAGGGCAGTGTGGTGTGTGAAGCTGTGAAGCGTGCCTCTCTCGCGTGTGCGCTCCAGCTCAATTCAGCGCAGCAGCGCCGTGCAAGGGCTGCCGAGGGCTTGGACGGCTTGCTTGCCCTGCTGCTTTGGTTGCCCGCGCTCCTGCGCTCGCAGCCTGCGCCTTGAGCTGTGCGCCCAAGTGAGCCTGGGAGGGCAGCCTGGCCAGCGGCGCCGCGCGGCGCAGGGCGACGACGCCGTCCAGGAGCTGCTGAAGGAGATGGATGACCTGCTCGCAATGCTGCCGCGCTCCGCCGCGGCGCCGCAGCCGGCGCCCACGGAGCCCGACGCGGACGAGCCGCCCAGCATGGTGCTGCAGTGCGACGTGAATGGCTGCACCATCGTGCCCGTGGCGCACGCGCAGGCGCCGTCGCGCGGCCTCGCCGGCGCGCTCCCGAGCCCGCAGCGGAGCGGGCGCCTGCGAGGGTGACTGGCTGAGGCATGTGTGGCGCCTCCGTACCTGGCTTGCGCCGCCAGGCCCGCGCGCGGCCGTGGTTGCGGGCCAGCCTGGGCTTGCCGCAGCGAGTGCAGCGGCGCTGACGGGCGGCGCGTCTGGTTGTCTGACCACGCGAGGGGCAGTCGTGCGCCCCAGGCTGTTGCACAAAGCCTACAGTGTAACACATCGGGCTGACCACAACGCGCGCACGTGGCAGGCAGCATGGCCAGCGCGGCGGGCAAGGCGTCGCACGCGTGGGAGGGCGGCGAGGGGCCGGGCTGGGTGCTGGGCTGCGACGCCGACGCCGCGCCGGATGCGTTCGGCGGCCTGGTCGGCGCGGCGGACTGGTCGGTGGCGGTCACGCGCGGCGAGTACGGCGACTTTGTGCAGGCGCGCCCGCGTGCCCTCCTTAGGGCTAGGGTAGGATCGCAGCCGTCGTCGGCGGCCTGGTCGGCGCGGCGGGCTGGTCGGTGGCGGTCACGCGCGGCGAGTACGACGACTTTGTGCAGGCGCGCGCGCGCGCGCCGGCCCTCTTCAGGAATAGGGTAGGGTCGCATCTGCGAGTGCCGCGCGAGCAGACTCGCAGCGCGCTGCTCGCGCCGCGCTGCCCCGGCTCTGCAGCAGCTTCTGTGCGCCATGGGGTCCCGGGCGTGCGTCTGCTTGGTCATGCGCCGCGCTCGCTCAGCTGAAGGGGCCCACCTTTCCTGGCCTTTGGCATTTAGGCTCAGTGTGACGGCGCCAATGCCTTAATGAGGCATTGCTGGCCGCACGAAGAAGGCTCTGTGACCGGCTGCAAGGGTCGGGCGCCAGGGGGTAACCGCCGCGAGCGCGCGCGCGCAGCTGCTGCGCCAGCTGCGCCAGGGCGTGCAGACGCTGCACGTGTGTGGCGACTGGGGGGCCAGCGAGGACGCGGTGCTGGACATGCACACGCCGCGCGTATGGGTGCAGGGGCGCGCGGCGCACAAGCGCATCTCCGCGCTGCAGGTGCCTCCTTGGCCCCGCCCTCCTTGGCCGCACTGCCGCACTGCCCCAGGCGATCACCGACTCGTATGCGGCGGGGGTTGGGTGCGCTCGGTCCGCGGCAGGGTCGCGCCAGAGGGGCACAGCTGCGGATAGGGAATCTTATTCTGACATCTCTGCCGTTCTGTCCATGCCTAGGCATGGCTGGCCCTCCGCACTGCGCAGGGGACCTAGTTGCACAGCGGCAGGACACGCGGCGACGACCCTGCATACTGCACTGCACGGCCGCCGGGAGTCCGGGCCGCGCCTGCGTGTGCAGCGCGCCCCACGGCAGCGCCCCGGCGCGCACCCGCTCGCCCACATGCACCGGCGCGCGCAGGAGCTGTGGCGGAAAGCTGGCGGCGGGGGCGCGCCCGCGCCAGCGGCGGCCTTCTCGCTGCGCTTCCGCTTCAATGCAGCGGGCCACCGGGAGGTGCGCGGCGCGCTTGCCCGCCCAGCGCGCTCGCTGCCACAGAAGCGCCCCTGCCCCCCGCCTCCTGGGGTCCCCCCAAGCAGCGCCGCGGCGTGCGCGGGGCGAGCGCGGCGGGCGCGCGGCGCGCAGGTGGAAGGCATGTGGACCGACGAGGCCGTGGCGCAGGTCCTTAATTACCTGGACGGGGGGGAGACCGCGGCAGACGCGGCGCCCGCCGCCCTGGACGCCGCGCCGCAGCATGCGTACGCCGCCCGCTAGGCCGGCGCGCGTGCAGAGCGCCGCAGCGCGCCACGGCGTGCCGCGGCGCGTGACCCGCACACCCCGCGCAATCTACATGCTGCGGTTGAGGAGCTTGCCGCAGGGCTCGGACCGACCACTCTGCTGGTCACCCGGGCGCCCGTGCTGTCCATGCATCCAGGATGGTCTGGGCGCGCTCTGTGCCCAACTACGTTTTGAGGACTCTCATTTTCCAGTGGATGCCGAGGCAAGCAGCCTCGGCGATGCAGCGGTGCTGCTCGACAGGTTTTAGGCGTGCGGCGGCTGAGGAGTTTAGGCGTGAGGCGTGCGGCGGCTGCGAGGACTTGAGAGATGTAGAGAAATGGAAACAGGGGGCATGTGTCAAGCCGGCGCGTGAGGCGTGCTACCAGGCTGTCGAAATGCATCATTTATGTCAACTTTGTCACCAGCGGGGTTCACGCGCGTAGAGGTACTGCAGTTGACTCGCAAGGCCTTGTCCCCGTTGTGAAATGATGGGACAGATGACGCGTTAGGCGCGCTTGCACGCTGGTGAGCGGGTGCGTGTATGGAGCACACCCGCCCGGCTGCTCTGCAGCATGCATCGAGGCGCGTGCAGCGCAGACGATTGTGAGTCTGCAAACGGGCGGGCATAGCGGCATGCCAGTTGTTGAGGGCGGCAGTGTGATTTTGGCGACACACTAGAAAGGTTTTTATGGAGTCGCAGACTGCCGTTCAGCAGGGGTGCGGTTCAGGCGCCTGCTGATCATGCAGCCAGCCACGGGCGGGCGTCTGTGTCTCATTGGAGTGAGCCATACTGGAGTGAGCCACAGCAATAGGAGTGTGAGGTGTACCTAGGAGTGCAGGGCCGGACCTGTCAGCCTGCTCGTGATCTGGATCCGACCAGGACAGACGCTTGGCACAAAGCTTTGCTGAGTTTGGGCCCAAGCTTGCTTCTCACTTGTCTCTGTCCACGCCAGCGCCGTGCGCGCGCGGCGCCCTGCAGGCGGGTGCCGATGGTTGTGTTGTTGCATGGTTGCCAGCTTGTTTTGCGTGCTGACCGCTCTTGTATCAGCCAAAACTCTTACCGCCTGTTGGTTTCGCTGCCAGGCTGCTCCTCATTGGCATGCAAGGGCCTCGCTCGGCCAGCAGCACAGGTCGCCCAGCTCAGTGGCTCCAGCCTCCCATACGACTAAGGTGAAGCTGCTCGCAGTGCAGGTCTGCAGGTGCACCGGCCCACAGCCTTGCCAGGGGCGGCCGCGCGATGCCGTCGGAGACGCGGCGCGCCCACATGTACCTGCACAAACAAGCGAGGCGCCCGCGCGCGCGCGCGCTCCCCTGCCAGGGCCCGGATATGCACGCCGGCCAGTCGCTGGCAGCCCGGCCCGCCTGGGCTCGGCCGCGCTCCTCCACGGGGTTGCTGGCGAGCGCCTGTTCTCAAGCGCGCCCCAGGCGCCGCGTGCCGCCCGTGCGGCGGGCGCAGCGCGCGGGCAGCTCCGCGCGGCCCTCCCGAGGACCCCGGCGGAGGCGCGCGCCGCGACGGAGCGGCTACCCGGCGCGCTGAACGCGCGGGCGCAGCGAGTCGGCGCGCGAGCGCGCCACGCGGTTGTCTGGCGAGAACCTGCGCGCGCGGGCCCTCGTCAACCGCGCCATGTCCGCAGCCTGCTTTGGTTCTTCTTCCCACACGGAGCGGCGTGCATGCCCGGTCCACGTGCGTGCCGCCCTGCATCTTCCCGCCGCAGCATGCAAGCCCGTTTAGTGCTGGCCCGCACCTTGCCGCTCCTGAGCAGCGCCACAGACGCATGCGAGCGAGCGAGCAGCATAACCCCCATGCATGCCCCCGCCGCAGCGCGCTGCAAGGCCCTGGACCGGCGACGCACAGAGCTAACGCACATGTCTAGTCGCCGCGCAAGCACGACACCCGTCACACGGGCGCCCCGCCCCCGGTCCGGCCAGCGCCGCCCAGGGGCGCGCACGAGAGCGCGCGATGAACCTGGACGCCGTGCATGCACACCGCCCATTGTACGAGCACCCCGCCCCCGGCCATTGGGATTAGGGTTAGGGCTTAGGATCCCCGGGGGTGCGCACGAGAGCGCGCGCTCGTACGCATCCAGCGCGCCGGCCCACTCCTGGCGCTTCTCCAGCGCGTCGCCCAGGTTGTTCCACGCGGTGACGTAGCCCGGCTGCAGGTCCACCGCGCGCCGGAAGTTGCCCACCGCCAGCTCAACGCGCTCCATGCTCAGGTACGCAAAGCCCAGCGCGTTGTGCACCTGCGCGCGCGCGCGGCCGGGCGCGTCGGCGCAAAGAAAAGGAAGGAATTTGACATGACCCCAGCCGTTGGTCAAAGGCAACGGGGCGTCCAAGAGAGAGGGCACCGAGCGCGTTCAGGGCCGCTGCGTGAGCTGCATGGGGGCTTGCATGCTACCGCCCCTCCGTCAAGTGCATCCGGCCGCGTGACTCGCAGAGCCTGCGGCGACGCTGGCGAGGTGACCCGCGCGTGGGGCGCCGCCGCGCGCCGGCGTTGCCCAGTGCGCCGCACGCTGCAGCAGGGCCCAATCTGCAGGGCGCCCACACCGCGACGACCACCCTTTCACGCGCTCCCAGCGCCAGCCACACACGCCCGCGCAACACTCCGGCGCCCCGCCGCCGCCCACGCGGGTCACCCTAGATGGCAAGCGGAGGCCGGGGGCCCGCACAAAAAGGGGGGGGGGAGGACGCGCTCCATGTTTTTGACCCTGGGTCGCGAGAGGGGTGGGGAGGGGTGGGGAAAAGCCGCGCCTGCGCCAGCTCCTCCGCCGCGCTGTCCCAGAGCCCAAGGGCGTGCTTCAGGTGTATTGGCACGGGAAGGGGCCAGGGGGGAGAGGGCGGGGGGCACGCGCCTGCGCCAGCTCCTCCGGCGCGCCGTCCCAAAGCTTGACCGCGCGCTCCAGGTTCTTGGTCGCCTGCGTGTACAGCTTCTTGCGCAGCAGGATCGCGCCCAGCTCGAAGCAGTCCTCGCTCGTCGCGTCGCTCGTGCGGATGCGCTCGCCCAGCACCTTGGCCGCCTCCTCCAGCTCGCGCCGCACGAGCACCTGCGCGGCGTTGCACCTTCTGTCACGGCGCGCGCGTCCAGGCGCGTACGCGCGGCCCGCCGCGCGCGTACACGCGCGCGCGCCCGTGCGCCCAGCACCCCATCCGCCTCATCCCGCCGAGGCACCACTCGCCCGCCCACCGCCCGCCCACCGCCCGCCCCCACACCGCCCACCACCTGCCCCCCACGCGTCACCCCCGGATCCCCACTTGTGCAGATCAGTGTCACGCTTCTGCACTGGCGGCGATCCTGCTCAAGAAGGACAAAGGCGTGAGCCCGTCTTGCACGTGCTTGCGCCCCCTTGTTGCTCTGCCGCGTGTGCGAAAGCGGCCAGCCCACCTGAAAGCTCGGCAGGCGAGAACAGGCGCGGCTACCGCCCCGACATTGCAGTGACACAAGCAGGCCCTGCAAGGGGGCTGCCTGTGGGGCACTGTGGTGGGTCGGGGCGCTGCGCAGCGTGTGAGCGCGGGGGG
>JAABUJ010000195.1_pt1 | contig 131743 bp, 225 predicted proteins | sample 5559131 | NCBI WGS metagenome assembly JAABUJ01 (sample SAMN10711875, study PRJNA513366) | rock metagenome | isolation source: Antarctica rocks | place: Antarctica: Victoria Land, Mt New Zealand nord | collected 2016-01-07 | reverse complement strand
CCTTGCCTCGGCTTTCTCCGAGGCCGGCCAGCCATGAGCGCAGCGTGAAGGCCTGCGTCGCCCCTCGAAGACACTGGCTCAGGAACCCATATCGCGCATGCCTGCATGACCTCGAAAAGCTAGCAGAGCTGCCGTCTGCCACCAGCGCCCAAACCTCCGCGAGCACCTTGCCTCGGCTTTCTCCGAGGCCGGCCAGCCATGAGCGCAGCGTGAAGGCCTGCGTCGCCCCTCGAAGACACTGGCTCAGGAACCCATATCGCGCATGCCTGCATGACCTCGAAAAGCTAGCAGAACACCCGAAAACGCATATCTTCTGCAGCGCACGGCACAACACAGCCTGCTGCCAGGCTGCCAGCCGGCAGGGTGACGGCCTTCGGCTGTGCTCCAAGCAGGCAGGACAGCCATGCATGCGGCCAGGCTTGCCACGCGTGCAGCCACAACTGTGAGCCCGAGCCCGAGCCCGCGCGCGCCTCCAGGCGCTTGCGCAGGAAGATGTCAAATGTGTTTAGCGTCAGCGTCGGCCCCGACAGCGCGCCGTAGATGAGCACCGTGCCGCCCGGGCGCACGGCGGACGTGACCAGCTGCGTGGTGGCCCCGCCCACGGCGTCCAGCGCCGCGTATGCGCCGCGCCCGCCTGCAGCGCGCCCCCAGAGGGTAAGGTTGGCCGTGCTGCATGCACATCCAATGTCCAGTGAACTTTTCAATGCAACATGATGCTGGCGTGCAGCAACCAGGCAGAGCGTATGGTCTTGTGCGCTGGGCTGGCAGCCCCATGTGGCGCAGTGCAGACAGCCGGAGCAGGCTCTGCGATGACACGGCCCCAAGTTTACCAGAGCCAAACAACTCCGTGCAGAGCCCTTTGCGAAATGCGGTCAGGCGTCATGCAGTGTTCGGCAGAGCTGCTGCCCACTATCCACGATGCAAATGCGAACGGGGCGTATGCCCTCTTGGTTGGGCAGCATTGCGGGACGGGGACTGCAAGGGAGATGGAGCGCGCCTGTGCATGCCCGCAGGCGCTCCGCAGCATCGGCGTCGCCAGTGACCACCACCTCGTCAGCCCTGGCCAAACAGCATGCGCCTGCTCACTCACCTCTCAGCTCTGCCCGTACTTGCAAGTCAGTCATGCAAGTCGAGGCGTGCACTCGAGAAGTGGTGTGCTGTGGCGCAGCGTGTGGTCAGTCCAGGCGGCAGGCCTGCCATACTCTGTCTCCCAGGAAGCAAAAGCCCTAGCCCTAGCCCTAGTAAATGTGCACATGACCGCTGCGCCGCGGGCGCGCGCCCAAGCGCGAGCAGCTCCTCGCGCTGCTCGGCGCGGCGCACGAGGTTCGCGGTGCGCACGCCGCGCGCCGCGGCCAGCGCAATCACCAGCCGCCCCAGGACGGACCCCGCCGCGGTCTGCGGCGCGCGTAACCCCGGGCTTGGTATCACATGCCAGGCGCACAGCCACCTGAGCTGACACTCTGGCGCACTGGAATGCATGTGGTGGGGAGCACTGCACTCTTGCAGCACCATATCGTATTCTTGCACAAGGTACAGATGTGCTGGCGAGCAGGGCAGGGGGGCGGGGCCAACGGGCGCGCCTGGGCCAGCCACTCGCCGCGCGGCACCTGCAGCACGGCCAGCATGGCGTACGCGGTGAGCGGGTTGACCTGCCGCGCCCGCGTGCGCTCGCATGTGCCCACTGTGCCCAACAGTCATGGGCTTGGCCTCCCACCCCACACATGTTGCACCACGCAGGCAGGCAGCGCTGCACGGGAAGCGCGCTGGTCACGCGGGCACTGGCAAGAGCGCTGAGGTGAAGGCCCCAGCATGGACCTGCATGCGCCAGCCACTGCACATGGCCGCCAGCCTCCTGGCGCGCACTCACGCCCGCACATGCAGCTGAATGGTATTCCCTGTCCGTTGCGGCTCACAGGTGCCCACGGCTGCCCCGCGCGCCTGGCCGCGCCTCCGCGCCGCACCCGTGGGCGCATGCGCGGTGCCCGAGAGGGGAGGCGCGGAGGCGCGCAGGGCGCGTCCGGGCCGCACCGCGAACTGCGCCGCGTCCTGGTCGCCGACGTCGTCGGGCACGGGCTCGAGATTGGCGGCCGGCGCGGCCATGAAGGTCTGCCAGGTGCCGCAGCCGTCTGCCCTGCCGCGAGCGGTGGCCCTCTGACATGGGGCGGGGAGGTCGGGGGCCTGGGAGGCGGGACAGCGGGCCTTCGTTGGTCGCATGGTCAGGACGGGGGGCGTCTGGCAAGCCTTGTCAGTCTTTTAACAGGCTGCATCCCACCGCAACCAGTACTGATGCAAGTCCTCGCCTTGGAGCATGCGCCCAGCATGAGCAGTGCTGTGAGCACTCACCCTGAAGACCCTGGATGTGTGTGGGTTCTCACGTGTCATACAAGGCTGCACCAGACAGCCGCAGCGGGCTGATACATGGGTGTAGCTCAGTCATCCGCCTCTTCATGCATGCGATCGGCGTCACGCGAACAGGCCCACATGTTAATAGGTCTGGGTGCTCGTGGCGCCAACACCACAAGTGCATGGGAAACAGGTGGTCTCCCCAGGTTCAAGAGCCCAGTGACGCGCACCCAGCGCGCTCCACTCCGCCGAGGGCACAGGCACCACGCGCTGGCCGACAGCAACGCGCTCCACGCCAGGCCCGCATGCCTCCACCACTCCCAGGCCTGTAAGGGTAAGGGGTCTGGAGCAACCTCTGGATGCACCCTGCAGAGTGCCGGGTGGAGGCACATGCTGGTGAGGTGATGGGTACCCTCACATTCCTATGGTTAGCTAACGAGGATGTGGCAGCATTGGTCACATTGGCAACCTCACCGAACGGGGATGCAGCTGCCAACTGCCGAAGGCCCTCGGTGCATGCTTGCTCACGCAGAGGGCGGACAAGCCACAGGGCAGCAGCGAGGCAGACAGGTGTGGAGTGCACCAGACCTTCAGCGCCGGGCGTCAGCGGCAGCTTTGGTCGCCCCATGCGCCCTTGAATTAAAGAGCAGTCTGCAGGATTCACCTGCGTGTTGCCAAACGTACGAGTGATGAACATAGCAATAGTGGCACGGTGGCCAGATGCTCCAGCTGCAAGAGAGCGTGCTTTGCTGCACTGATGTGACACCATACCCAGTGGCAGCTACCACTCCTCTGCAAAGCAAGGTCCCAACACTATGCATGCCCGGCCTCTTACCGGCCGCAGCTTAATGCGTACAACTGCCTCGTTCTGGCCTGGTGTGGGGATGGTCTGCGGGTGCACCTGCAAACACAGCATGCTTGGTGAAGCTTCCCTTCAGTCTCACGGCTTCAGACTACATATAGATATGGCATCTGCCGTGCTGAAGCAGGTACAAACGACTCTCATGGCAAGCTGCAGTGCACGTGAGCAGGCGTGACAAGGCTTTGACGCGCCTCCAGGCCAGACCAGCCTGTAGTGTCCCAAGAAGTCAGTTGGATGCGTGATGGAGCGCTCTCTTGCGTGCCTGACGACCCACTAACAGTGGACCTGTTAAGAGTGCGCCGTGCTGCACAGCGTCTGCTGGGACAGGTGCAGCCAGCGGGCATGCGCCCTGGCATGGACCACACAGAACCAGGCATGGCGCTGCACTCGACCTCGCTGAACTGTTCACTGATGCCACCTGTTCTATAGGCATCCAAGCCGAGAAACGGACGTCTGCAGACAAGCTATATTCATACCGACACACTTCCTACCATGGGACATGTGCACATACAGGTTTCCCAGCCTCCCAGCCAACATGCTCCAGCATTCGTCACGGCAGAGCTACACCAGCCCTCCCCAGTTATCATAATGCAGCTTTATGGCCAGCAACTGCCACATGCTCGGGAACAGTCCAGCAGCCCTGGACGCATGCGCCACCACAGCTGCCCGCCAAACAGCGCCGTGGGGGATCAGACGTCCAGCTGCAAGTGCAGAGCAGACCCGGCCAAGTGCGTACAGCGCTCGCTCGCAGCCGCGTCATGCTACAAAGGTGTCCTGGCACAAGCGCCGCCTCAGCCGGGACAGTCGCGGGCCCAGTGCCCAGCTCCGCCACTGCCCACGCACATGCGAGTGAGTGGCCCGTCACTGTGCATGCAAGTGACAGGCAGAGGCTCATCACAGGCGCATGGAAATCGCTGTGTCACGATCACAGGGCGCATCTGCACATCATTGGTGCATGAAATTGCATTGGCAGGATCAGGTATACGCATGGGCGTGCCTGCACAGGCTTAGTGACACAGGCTTGGCCAGGCTGGACTGCGTGCATGCATGGCGCACCACTTGAAGCAGTTTGAGCGCCCGGCAGCGCCGCCGTTAAAGCCGCTGCCCTGGCCGGCGCCTGCCGCCGGCCCGCCCTGCTTCGGCGCGCCGCCCAGCTTTGGCGGGCGGCCGTTCTGGACGCTGAAGTACGATGTGATGGCGTTGCGGCCCGGCGACGGCCCCCCGCGGCCGCGGCCCCGGCTGCCGCCTGTCGGCGTCCTGGCGGCGGTCCGGCCGCGACCGCCTGTGCGCAAACACGGGCGGTGCGCGTCTGTGCCGTCTTCCATGCAGAGGCTCTGCGGCGTTTAGAACGCACAGACCGGAGCTTGGGTAATGCCGCGCTTGTGGTGGCATGACAGCACTCACAGCCACGAGCGTGCAGGGGGAAGCAGCTGCTTGGTGCGCGCGCCGCACCGGCTGGGGTCGCCCACCGCGCAGACGCCGGCTGCGACGCGCCCGGGCAGTCCCTTGCCCAGTGGCCCGGCTGGCCGCACCTGCCGCATGCGCCACGACCACTTTGTGGGCATGTTATGAGGAGGCAGACTCACTGCCACTTGGCACTGTGCGGCCGCTTGAACCGCAGAGCACAACATTCGATGTGCTAGGGTAGGACTAGGGTCAGGCGCACTTGAAGCACCCGCCGGTCGAGCCGCCCGCCGCGCCCTGGCCGTCAGGCTGCGACCCGCCGCCGAAGCCGCCCCGTGGCCCCGCCGGCGCGGCGGCGGCGGCGCCGCCCATGGAGGCGCCCCCTGCGTCCTCGCCGGCGCGCTGCTGCCCGGCCGGCGCGATCGCCGCCCAGGCGTTGTCGGCATACTCCTCGCCCGCCGCCAGCGCCGCGTAGAAGCGTTTGACAACGGGCGACGTCTGCCGGCCGCCGCGCGCCGGCCTCAGGCGCCTGTGGGCTTGCGGCGTCGCCCAGGCCGCCCACGCGACGCCGGGCGCGCGGGCAGCGCAACCTGATGCTCACGCATCATGGCGTTTGCAGGCATGCTGCCGACACCGATCGTGATCAGGAACCCGGGGCGCCGGCGGGTACAGCCGCGAGTCCTGCAAGGCGCACAGGGCGCGTGCAATATGTCGCCAGCATAGGGTTATGAGGTGTAGCGTACGAGGCATGGAGCTGCGCGCGCGCCTTGACGCAGCTCTGCGAGTACTCCAGCACCTGCAGGCCCTCCAGGCAGCGCGCGCGCGAGAGCGCCACGTACGCCTGGCCCTCCGCGAACATGGAGCGCAGCGACACGCGCGCCAGGTCGAGCGTCAGGCCCTGGCACTTGTGGATCTGCGCGTCCCCCAGGGTCAACTTCAGAAGCGGGAGTGAGCACATAGTCTATGACGGCCGCGCCAGCAAGGTATGCATCAAGGGGGCATGCTAGTCCCTTATACAATCAGCAGATAGAGCTGCTCGTGAGGAGCAGCGTGGATCCTATCTGCAGACTGTGGCCGGATGCCATTTCTCGCAACCTCAGAAGCGAACAGCGGCTGCAGGTCAAAGGTGACAGGCTTCTGGAGGGGGGCACACCGTGAGCGCCCATGCAAGCTTGAGAGGGATCTGCGCCAGAGCAAGCTAAATGTATGTCAATGTCCGTGCCTTGCTATGAGTCCATGTGCGTGCATAGGCTGTTTGACCCGGAAAGCTAAGCAAGGCAACCTAGCAGTCGGACTGCAGCAGCACGCTGGCAAGCACAGCACGCGCAGCCTGTCTGTCAGGCGCAGTATAGCGCGGCGCGCTCACCCCTAACGGACAGTGCGTGCAAGCTCACGTGCTGCTGCATGCCAGTATTTCTGTGCCTCATGCAAGCGGGCATGCATGCACACTGCAGGTTACGACTAGGGTAGGGCAGCAGCCGCGCCTGGATGCGGCGGCAGGTGCCCACGCCGGCCATCTCCGAGTCGAACTCGGCGGGCAGGCACATCTCCACGCGGCCTGCGCCGCATCCCCCCCTTGCAGAATCACCAGCCGGCAGAGTTGCGGCAGCGCCTGCCAGGCCGCCTGGCTCCTGCACATGCGGCGGCGTCGCGGAGCTCACGGCGCGGCGGGCTAAGCGCGCGCCGGCTCGGCAGGATTCTAGGGCGAGCGTGAGCGCCTTGCTGGGCACAGCGGCTGAAGGCGGCGCGCGGCAAGGCGCGACTGCAGCATGCCGCGCGGCCTGGCAGGCAGCATGTCCGCGCAGCAGAGGGGCCTGGGCGCGCACCATTGGTGTACTGCACCTCCGGAATCCACTCGCCTGGCCATCTGCGCCACACAGGGACAAGTCACACCTGGCGCACGTTCCTGCAGTCGAGCAAGGCCGCATGCGCGGCATGCACGCGTTTCTGGCACCTCCACAACAGCAGACGGTGACGACCGCGGCACCGCAGGGGTGCTCTCTCTCTGGCGCATGAGGCCGGCCGCTGCTCACGGTCCTCTTCTCAAACCTGGGTCCCGCCTGCGGAGCACACCTACGACGGGCAAATGAGCGGGACTGCAGGCCCTCCCTGCTTGACGCTCAGGGGCCAGCCTTGCACAGCGAGCCTGACAGGCGGCCACCGACCAGGCAGCCCCCGCGCCCATATGGTGCATGCCCTGCTGCTGCGAGCGCACGTCCGCGCAGCCGCACCGCTGCAGGATCTGGATGATCGGCGGGACGGCGGGAGCCTGGGGCGGCCTGCGGCCCGGCGCGGCCTGGCTCCCGGGCGGCGCGGCGTCAGCGGGCCCGCCCTCGGCGCCTTCAGGGTTTGCAGCGGCGGGCTTGCCGAGCAGCGACTCCACGTACTCCTGCGCGCAGGACCCGCAGCTTCACGGCTTCCTCATCAAATGGTAAAGGGTTATGGTTGGGGTTTTTTCCTTCATGAGAACCCAGGACGCAGAGATGCAGGGCCGCCGGCATGCCAGGCCCGTGCGGTACCTGCTTGGGCACCAGGCGCGTGATGACGCCGCGGGAGCCGTTGACCAGCATGCGCGCGCCGTTGCCGGCCACGCCCAGCTCCAGGTTCTTCAGCAGCATCACCTGCGCGCCCGCCTGGCGGCGCGCCCGCCGGCCATGTCAGCGCCCTGCCCCACTCTGTCTCCAACCCCAGCTCCAGGTTCTTCAGCAGCAACGCCTGCGCGCCCGCCTGGCGGCGCGCCCGGCGCGGCTGCTATGTCAGCGTCCTGCCCTACATGACACCCTAACCCTATTTGCAGCTCGAGTTCCTTAGCAACCTCACCTGGGCGCCCGCCTGGCGGCATCAGCGCCCTAACACCCGCCCTCGCCTACAGCGCGCCCACGCGGGCATGCCCAAATACCAAATGCTCACCGTACCATCACCTTGTGTCAGCACCTGCGCCCCATTCACCCGATCTGCAGTCACAGTGAGATGCAAGTCAAACAATAAAAAGCATTATGCAAGCAGTGCGCCAATGATGCTTCACACCGCTTCCACACATGTTCATGCCCCGACTCTGCTGCTGAGCACGCACAGACGGCCGGGTGTTGTGCGCCAGCCGCTGCTGCCCAAGCAGCCGCCCAGGCCATGCAAGGCAGCCGCCTGCCGGCCCTGTGCAGCAGATTCTAAGTGATCACTAGAGGCATCTGCCGAATGCTGACTGCGCGCGGCTGGCTGCCGAGGACGCTGACTCTAGCCTCCCGGCCGGCACCTTGAACGAGGCGGTCCTGGGCGCCATGCACTCGCGGAAGAAGTCTGAGCGCCGCAGCGTGTCTGCGGCCTGCGTGTTGCCGGCGCTCAGCGGGACGACGTCGTCCGCCGCCGGCAGCTCCACCGCCCGCCCCGGCAGCGCGGCCAGCTCCTACGGCGCGCGCCACCGGGTTCGGCCGGCGCCGGCGCAAGCGCGCGCAGGAGCGCAGCGCCTGATCCGTCAGCGCGGCCGGTCGCTGGACGCGCTCGCTCGGGGCTTGCCTCACAGGGTGGCCGTGATGTTGGCCCGGGTCATGTGCCTGTTCCCGCAGCTCTGGTGCGCACGCCCCACTTCCTGTACAAGCCGGCAGACCCGCGGTCGCGCTTAGCACTGCGCGACCTGGTATATAGTGATAGAGCACGGCGGGGCGCCCCTCTCGCGCGCCCGTCGGAGCCGCGCGCCGGGCAGCGGGCGCGCGCCTGACTGTTGACGTTGTCGACGTCGGCATTGCGCGAGAAGAGCTGCGTCGGCTTCACGCCGTGGTTCTCGGGCAGAGGGCGGCCGCAGGCGGTCGCCAGCTCGCGCGCCGCCGCCTCGCCGTTGCCCTGCCTGCAACAGAACGCCGCCCGCTCTGCCCTTGGGCCCGGCAAACACGCTGTGCCTGCAACACAGCAGCCAGCTCTGTCTGAAGCATTTTCCCATCACTGCCTGCAACAGCTTTGATGCAGGTGGAGGTGCACGCGTTGCCTGTGAACCGCTCTGCACCGCCCCAGCGACGCTGCTCACTGCATGGATCGCACAAGCCCACGAGCCCGCGTCGACAGAGGCCGCGCGCGCGCCCCCGCCCGGCAGCCGGCCGGCGGCGCGCGCACCTGATCTGGTTCAGGATGTTGACAAAGCGCATGTCCCGCTGCCGGAACACGTGCGTGAGCAGCACCTGCGCATCTCCGACCGCTGAGCGCTGCGGCGCAGGCTCGCGGCGGCCGTTTACCGCGCAAGGCTTGGCATCGCTGCCCATCACGCCCGGCTCCACGTGGAGCAGGCAGCCGAGCGCATGCGGCGCACCTGGTGCAGCCCGCAGCGCTTCCAGGCGGGCGCCTGGAAGGCAAAGCCGCGGTTCAGGAAGGCGTTGGGCGGCGAGTTCGCCTCCCTGCGCGACGTGATCGGCGGCAGCCTGCCGCCCCCCGTCGCCATGCCTGTCAGCACATGCGCTGCGCGCTGACAGGCGCGTGCGCTCGGCTCGGAGGCCGCATGGAGACCAGTCTCCTCACCATCATGACCGCTATGCGCGGCAGCACAGCAGGGGGTACGTCCAGACACAGGGCACGACACGGCCTCAGCTTTGGTGAGACAGCATGCTGCGTGATATCGACGCTGCAGGACGCGGATGTGGGCGCTGCTAGGCGCTGGCGCTGCCGGTCGAGGCAGCCCCGCTGGGCGCGCGGGAGCAGTCATCAGGCTGTTTGCTGTCACTCTAGATGAAACCAGGTGCAGAGCATGACCGGCCGCACTCCGCTGCTTGCCACCCCGCACTGCTGGCAGCGCCCGCCATGCCGTACCACAGCAACATTTCAGAGTCTTCAAGCGGCGCGGGCCCGCAGCTGGAAGAAGTCGCCGGAGAGCACGAGCTGGATGCCGCCGAAGGGCGCCGTGCTGCCGCGCAGCTGGCGCGCCGACTGCTCCAGCTGCTCCAGGAACTCGGCCGACACCATGCTGACCTCGTCGATGATCAGCACCTGACAAGGCGTGCTGGAAAGTGGGCTTGCAAGCTGCCATGGCTTGGCTTTGTGGGTGGGTGAGGTGCGGGCGCCGCCCGGCCGACAGGCGGGAGCGCTCTGAGTGCGCAGCGGCGCGCGGGGCTGCGCCTGGTCTCAAACAGGCCAACTGCGGAGTCGTGCGTGCAGGGCTGCGATGCCCGCCGGTGCGTCGGCCTCGCATGCCCCGCAGGCGCGCAGCAGGAGCGCGGGCGTGCGCCGCCGACCGCAGGCCAGAGCGACGCAGCGTGTGCGCAGCGCTGCTCATGCCCGCTAAGCTCGAGGTTAAGCCATGGGCAGGCTATTGCTGCTGTTCTGTGCGGCCTGTGGGGTGTGGCGGGCTGTGTGTGGCGAGCGCGCGCCTTGAGCTTCTGCCAGCGATCCCTGGTGAGCTTCAGCCACATCTTGCCAAAGTCGTCGTACGTGCGCACGATGCCGCAGCCGCAAACGCTGTGCAGAGTCGTGCCTGCATCCCCAGACAATGTCACAGCAGCCTGCCCGGTGCATCTGGAGTGTCTCAATCATTATCCGCATGTGCCCCAAACACATGCTGACAACAGTCACAGTACCCAGGGCGCCTCTGCTGATAACTGTGCTAGGAGCTCAGGCGAGGCGTGCCGCAGGCGCGTGGCACGCCTCCGAAGTGAGTTGCAGCGATGCCGGTGGCGGCGGTCACGGCCACGCTGTTCGCAAAGTCGTCCCCATAGGTCTGCCGCAGCCGCTCTATGACATGGTTGAGCAGGAAGCTCTTGCCTGCCGGGCGCGTGGCCTCAGCGCACGCAGTCGGCGCCGGCACCGCGCGCGCCCGCGCAGCAGCCTGGCGAGCGAGCGGCCCGCTGGCAATGCAGCCTGACCATGACACTGCAGAGCATGGTGGCCAGCTCATGTTGCAAGCCTCAGGCTCAGCCCAGGGCCCCGCCACTACAGCGCGGCGTGCGCGCCTGTGCCGGCGCTGCCGCTGAAGAACACGCTCTTGCCCTCCTCGCACACCAGCCGCACCACGTGCTCCTGTGCGCGCGACCGGCGCGGTCAGCGCTGCCGGCTCGCAGTATATATGGTCACCCAGACCCTATAGACCCTGAGGCGGCCGCAGCGGCGAGCGCCCGGCGCGGGCGCCACCTGCTCGGCGGACAGGCGCGGGCTCGTGGCGTCGCCGGCCGCGGCCGCGGCCTCGGCGGCCGGCGCGGCGCAGCTGGCGGCCTTGCTGGCGGCCTTGCTGTCAGTGCACAGCGTGTCGCTGACGTGCGTGCACGCGTCCAGCTCGCGCTCGTGCGCGTCGAGGAACGCCCGTTCGTGCGCCTCTGCCTCCTCGAGCTCGCGCTGGTCGTCCAGGTAGGCATCGTCGAGGCCCTGCGGTGCTGCCGGGGACACGCGGGGCCGCTTGGCAGGAGGCGGGCCGGCTGCCTGGCAGCCTGTCGCGCTCTCTGCAGGCGCGCAGCGCTTGTCGGACTGCATCACGGCCGCTTGTGCAGACATGGCTCCTTCGACGCGCGTGCTTGCACGGCAGAAGAGCTACATCGTCACAGGAGGGTGTGGCAGCAGCGCTTAGCAGCACTGCTGTCAGCGGCTGGACAACTTGGGCTTACACAGCGTGCCTAGGTGCTGTGGCACATCACACCAGCAGAACATGTGATCACAGCTCTTTCAGTCGGCAATCGGCAATGAGCAGGCTCAGCTGCTGCCATCAGGACCTGCGCATGCGCTCGCCTTTGAATGCTTGCCTAGGGTCTGAGTAACTTGATTATAGTGTCAAATTGACATGGCCTGAAGAAAGCAGCATTTGCATACTGTCTGACCAGGTAGCATGCACCACACTGACCGCAAGCGCATGCCAGCGCGCTGGCACGAAAGCAATGGGCCCCAACGCTACTGAGGCATCGTCCTGAGCTGTCTGCATCAGGTGCAGAACACGCTGTAGCAACAGTGATCGTTATGAGACTCAGTGCCCATGGTTAGGCACAAACACCCCCTGAGACAAGACTAAACGTTAACGATAGCTGTCAGCGTGTTGCTGTCCGCAGAGTCTGTCAGAAGATCCCGGCTACCTACTACAGTGTCGTCGAGCATCCTAGCAGGCGCGCAGATGTGCCCTGCGCGTGCGAGCGCGCAGGCAAAGTGCACTCCCCTGCGCCCAGCCCAGTCGCACTACCAATCAAATGAGCAATCCTAGCAAAACACCCGCCGCCGTGGCTTGGCAGGCACGCCCTCTAACCCGCGCGCAGCTCCCGAGCCGGGTGCATCCGCCACCCAAACCACGCAAGCCCAAATCTCCTGGGACCTGCCGGGGCCTGCAGCACGCGGCCCAGCTACCCTAAACCTGCCAGGCTTGGCTGCTCATGCAGCGGCAGCGCACGACGGCAACATCCTCATCGCTGCAGCTGCCACCATGCTTGCCAGGGGCAGTGCTGCGCGGCTTGGCCGACCGGACCACGCGCGCGCAGCATGCCAGGCATGCGCCCCAGGGAGCAGAAGGAACGCCGGCCTCGACCCTTTTCTCGCGCCTCCGCAGCTGCTGCAGGGCGCCCCCGCGGGCGCCCCTGGCGCGCCGCGCGCGCGTGCAGCGCCGCGCCCAGCCGCTGGCGGCAGGCAGCTGCGGCCGCTTGCGGCCCGGTCACATGATGATGGTCCCCGGGTCCAGCACTGTCTCCTTGATCTCCTTGTGCGGCAGCACGATCGTGCCGTTCAGGAAGACCTCGTCCTGCGCGCCGGCGCGTGCCGCTCAGCAGAGGCGACGGCCATGGCAGCATCGGAGCGGGGACGCCGCGGAGGCCGGTCCGCCCGCGCGCACGGCACGGCTCGTCACAAGGGCCGTGCGTGGCCGCGTCGGACAGCGCGCGCGCTTCAGCAGCCTGGGCTCGGGAGCGGTACGACCGCCGCGCATAGCCGCGCCACACAGCGCGTGGACTGCAGCTGGTCGGAGCTCGGGGGCCGGGCGCAGCGCGGCGCGCGCGCCTTGATGTGCACGTCCTCGCCGATGACGGACTTGTTGTCGATGCGCGCCCACCTGCCGATGGAGGAGCCCCAGCCGATGATGCTGTCCGCCACGCGCGCAAAGTTCTTCACCTGCGCGCCGCGCGCGCGCCGCGCTTCCCGTCAACCAACTCTGTGAAGCTGTGGGCGCTTGAGCTGTCTCCTTCCCACTGCCCAGTGTGAGCTTGCCCACGCGCTGGCTGGCCGCCTCACCACGGGTACCTCTGACCGAGGTGCCTGCAGCCACTGCCTTGCGGAGCATGCAGCGGCCGGGGTGCAGGCGCGCGGGCGTGTGCGCCCTGACGCCCTGCGCCAGGGGCGCAGGCGCGAGCATGACAGAGCGAAGGCGCGCCTTGACGCGGTGCAGGAGCACCGAGTTGGAGATGCGCGCGCCGTCCTCGATCACGCACTCGATGCCGATCGACACGTTGGGCCCGATCTTGCAGTCGCGCCCAATCTTGGCGCTGGGGTGCAGGATCACGTTGCCCTCGATCTCCGGCCCGTGCGCCAGCTGCGCGGGCGCCTTGCGCCGCAGCGACGCCAGGTGCAGCTGCAGCCCTGCCGGCCGGGCGCGAGCGCGTCGGCGCCGGGGCCAGAGACGCTCGACCCCGGGCGCCGGGGGGCGCAGCACGCGCCGGAAGGGCGCGCCCAGGCGGGCGTGCGGGCGCACCGGTCAGGTAGTCCTTGGGCTGGCCGACGTCCATCCAGTAGCCGGGCAGCGTGAAGGCGAAGAGCGCGGAGTCGCGCGCGATCAGCGGGAAGGTCTCCTTCTCGATGCTCGTCGGCCGCAGCTCGATGCGGTCCAGCACGCGCGGCGACAGCACGTAGATGCCCGCGTTGATCTTGTCGCCCACAAACACCTAAGCGCGCGGCGCGGCGCGCGTCAGGCGCCCGGCGCCCGCCCTACGGCGCCCGCCCCGGCTCTGCCGCGCGCGCGCCGCATGCGCGCGCGGCGGGCCCACATGGAGCGCATGGGCGCGCGTAGGCGGCCGCCCCGCTCCACGGCAGGCGTGCGCCCTGAGAGCGCCGCGTGTGCGGTGGCCGGGTGTCAACCTCGGCCTCTGTCCTGCCCGCGCAGCGCTCCCACACCTTTCCTGGACCCTGAACCCGAGTCAGGCAGTGCCTCCACGCGGCACACCGGCCCCAGCTCTGTGCCGCAGCCGGCAGGCGGACAGAGGTGCGCCCCGGTTTTACGCGCCGCAGCGAGCACAGGGCTGCCTGACCAAGCCAGGCTGTGCCTCCACGCGGCAGACGGGCCCCAGCTCTGTGTCACAGCAGTAAGGCAGGCAGCTCCGGGGGCTGCCGGGGCACGCCCCAGCGATGCGTCGCAGCGAGCACAGGGCTGCCTGGCTGCCGGTGCTGCGCACAGGGGGGCGCGGCCGAGTTGCGGGCGCGCGCCTTGGGCTTCTCCACGAAGCGGTCGACCTTGCCTGCGTCGTCGGTGACCACCACGCCGTACTTGGACGGGTCCTCCACCTGCGCGGCCGGGCGCCCGCGTGAGGCGCATGGCGTGCACGCGCATCCGCGCGGCCGCGGCCCGCAGCGCCAAGGGGCAGGGCCGGCGGCGTCCTGCCATGCGCGGACGCGAGGGTGCAGGCGCGCTTCGAGCGTGGCGCAACGCACGGCCGCCATGCAAGCCTGTCCTGATAAGTGCGGCGCGGTCCCAGCCCATTATCCTGACCAGCTTAGGATGATCAGAACGCGTGCGGGCGCGCCTGGGTGACCAGGATGGTGCCCTCCGCGCCCTTGGCCTTGTGGTAGGCCAGCATCTCCTTCAGCGGGAAGTCGCAGATCACGTCACTGGCGCACGCGGCGCCCCCTATGTTAAGCACGATGCCGCCCATACGCTCACGAGCGGGGCACTATCAGAGGCATCAGGATACGGATAACGGTTCCATCAACAGTCTCACAGTATCAGGCGGTCGCGGCGCGCGCGCGGCCGCGCACCTGTTAAGCACGAAGAATGGGTCGCCGGAGCCGTCCGACAGGATCTCCTCCGCCAGCTTCAGCGGCCCCGCGGTGCCCATCGGCTCCGTCTCCTGCGGCCGCGCCAGCATCCCCCGCCTCACGCCGCCACGCTGCGGATGCCTTCCACTTGCACACAGCCCTGCCCTCCCGGCCCCCACAGCGACCGGCGCCTGCTGCGTGCCAGCGCGCCGGCCTCCTCCATCTGCCCCAGCGCCCCCGCCCCAACAGCCGAAACCACACCAACTTCCAGACGGCGCGCTCCCGCTCGCGCAGGGTGGGACACTGCCCGCCACCTGCCAGTACGCTCTCGCCTGCCCAGCTGACGCACAGGCAGCCTGGCGCACCGGCCCGACTAGCAGCTGTGCAACACCACACGGCTGCGCCGATCGCCGGCGCGGCCGTGCCTGCCAGCAGCACCTGCCCAGCTGTCTTGCAGGGGATACGCCCCAGCAGCGCGCGCTCCCTCACAGCCTTCGCTGCGCTCAGCCTGCCTCAGCGGCCACACGCTGGTACCCAGCTCCAATCTGCTGCTGCAAGTGACCACCGGTACACCGTCGCACACCGAGGCACAACTACGCCCAAGGTTCCGGCTGCAGGGTCTGGCCGCCGCCCTGCCACCGCGACCGGACAACCAGCCCCGCTGCTGCGCGTGGCGGGGCGGGCTGAGGCGCGGCGCAGCTGCCCCGCGCAGGGATGCTGGGGGGTGATCCCGAGGCTGCGCCGGGCGCCGCGCCTGGGAGCACGTGATCTTTATCGCGAGCTTCTCCTCCCACTCCTTAAGGAAGTCCATCATCACCTGCGCGAGCCCCAGGCGCCAGAATTGGAGCGCCCGGCGCAGCGGGCCGCGCATCGGCCCGCTCGCAGCGACGCGTGCAGCCGCGGGCGACTCTGGACAACACCTCTGCTTTCGCCGGGCGCAGGCGGGCAGCTCAGGCAGGCGCATGCGCGCCGCGCGCACCTTCGGCTGATAGTTGATAGCCAGCACGACCTCGGAGCACCCGGCATCCTTCAGCGCCTGCACGCGGGCAGCGCCATGGTGTCCAGCGCTCTGATGCAGGGCCCACAGGACATTTCGCGCAGACCCGCCAGTAATCAATCGCAGCCACGCAGGCAGGTTCTGGAGCCGCTTGTGGCTGGGTGGCAATGCGCATGCCCGTGCGCGCCTGGCGTGGGCGCAGTGCGCGCACAGCACATTGCCAGGCTGGTGCTTGGCCGCACACGGCCCGCACCTCAATCTGGTGGATTATCATAGGCTTGTTCGCAAAGTCCACAATAGGCTTGGGCACGGTGAGCGTGAGCGGCCGCAGCCGCGTGCCGTACCCGCCCACCAGAATCAAGGCCTTCATCGCACGTCTGCTGGTGCTGCAAGGGGGGCGCGCTGGGGGACCTGTCACCTGCGAGCTCCTTGTGCCCCCTCTCTTTTCTTTCGCGCTGTTGATTGTCGAGAGCGTTCAAAATTCTACCAAATGCCCTCTCACCCCTAGCTCCAAGCCCCCCCCTTTTATTCTACTATATATTTTACTTCTTATTTTATTGGGAAAGCCAACACTCAGCAGCTTTCAGACGCGCTGCAGCTATGGCCCTCTTGATGCAAGGCTCCTTGGCGCGGCCGGTGGCCTGCCGTGCGCCCCTGGCCCCTGTCCTGGCTGGAGCTTGAGCAAGGCATCAAGTGACTGAGCTTTGACCTGCGCGCAGGCCGCGTCTCTCGCTGCTCTGCCGCTCTGCCTGCCACGCACCCGCTGCTCGGCGAGGCTGCCGGCCTGCTGCGGGCGTCGGTCGGCCGGAGGGCCCCGAGCAGGATCCCGCTGAGCCGGGGCAGCCTGCAAACGCGCGCCGTGGTGGCTGAGCAGGCTCCGCCCAAGGCGGCAGCCCCAGCAACCAGCGAGAAGATCAAGATCGGCATCAACGGTACTCCGCCCCGGCCCGTGCTCCTGGAGCTGATCAGTTAGGTCTGCAACAGTACGCTTTGCCCTGGGCTGCGCGGTGCCGCGCCATCGGCCAGCGCGCGGCTACTGTGGGGTCCCCAGGGCCTTACAAGGCTGCTGCGGGAGCGGCGGCCTGGGGTTGGTCAGGCGCGGCGCACCCGAGCGCGCCCTGCGCTGCGCTTACAGGATTCGGACGGATCGGACGCCTGGTGCTGCGCGCCGCGCTGGCTCGCGACGACGTGCAAGTTGTGGCTATCAACGACCCCTTTGTAGACGCGTGCGGCCCGCGCCTGCGCTTTGTCATGATGCGCGCTTGACTGCGCGCCGTGCCGTGTGCCTGCGTGACACAGAGTAAAAAACACACAGACTGAACTGCGCGCACATCCAGAGTGCAGCTGCAGCAGTTCTAGGTCCTCTCCTGTCCACGTGCTCGCTGCCGCCTGCTCGTCATGGACGCCATAACGCGCGCCTGTGCGCACTTATATGTGTGTTTTGCTGGTACTGGCTGTATACTAGGTGAGTACAGCAATCCTGACCTAGGCAACGCACTTGAAGACGGAGCGTGCCGTGCACAGAGAGTACCTGGCATATATGTTCAAGTACGACTCCATGCACGGCATGTACCCGGGCGAGGTGACCATTAGCGGCTCTGACTTGGTCGTCGACGGCAAGACGATCAAGGCGTACACTGAGAAGTGCGCACTGTGGCCTCCAGCCTGTGTGCCTCTGCTACACCGCCGCGCCATTCTGGACGCCGTTGGTCGCCAGGCTGGTGCGCCGGAGCCGCTTGAGCTGAGCGTTGTTCCGCGCTTGCAGGGACCCCGCGTCGATTCCTTGGGGCACGGCAGGCGCCACCTACGTGTGCGACTCCACTGGCGTGTTCACGACCAAGGAGAAGGTGCGCAGCCTCAATCTAAGCTGGTTGGCTAGTCCTCAGTCAGTGGGGACGTGCAACCGTATGTGGTGGCAACCACCTGGCGTGTTGGTCATGGGCAAGGAGCAGGTCTCGCTGTGTACAATACGGTCTTGTTGTCGAATATGGCGCTGCGCTGCGCTGTTTCTCCGGACCACTACTGCAGTGTCTTCAGCTGGTGCCCTCCGTGTGAAGTGAAAGCAATGGTGCAATGTATTTTTGTGGTAGGTGGTGGGTGTCAGAGCTCTTGCGTGCTCGTTTACTGGGTTTCAGCAACGGGCAGACTAGGCACGTTTTTAACACTGCTGTCCATGTGCTGACTCACTTGAAGAGTGTCAGCTGGACTGAGCGTCAGCTGGACTCAAGACTCCGTCCTGGGCCTGCCCTTTTCAAGCGAGGACCAGCCGCGCAGGCTGCGGCGCACATGAAGGGCGGTGCCAAGAAGGTGATCATCTCTGCGCCGTCGGCGGACGCGCCGATGTTCGTCATGGGCGTGAACGAGGACAAGTATGACCCGTCCACCATGGACGTCGTCTCCAACGCGTCCTGCACCACCAACTGCCTGGCGCCACTCGCCAAGGTGCCGCATCCGCTTGTTCCTGAGTATTTCTTAAGCCGGAACGAGTCTAGCCCTCACTGGCCCACATCATGACAGGGGGCGGTTGATGGTCATGCAAAGCTTTTCTCTGACTTGCTTGCAGGCATGCTCTGCTGTGCCACAGCTGTGCGTGTGTCAGCTTCTATTCTGTTCAGTTCTGCTGCATGCAACTGAGCTGCCGTCATGTTTGTAAGTGCGCGGATGGGGTGCAGGTCATCAACGATGAGTTTGGCATCGAGTCTGGGCTCATGACGACGGTGCACTCCACCACCGGTGCGCCCTGGCCGACACAAACTGTCCCACACGAGGCATTGATTAATATCTCTTGACATCAGGGCGTTAGCGCTTTGCATCAGGGCGTTGGCGCGTCGTGTTGCCCTGGCATGCTGTGCGAGCAAGGCTGTGTGCGCCCGGGCGCGCAGCTACGCAGAAGACGGTGGACGGGCCCAGCAAGAAGGACTGGCGCGGCGGCCGCAGCGCGTCGTCCAACATCATCCCCTCCTCCACCGGCGCGGCCAAGGCTGTCGGCAAGGCGCGCATGCCCTGCACCCCATGCCCCTCTGACAGACTCCCCTGTGCAGCGAATCTAGCCGCAGAAGGATGCTGAGGCAAGCCTGAGACCGCAGGCTGCGCGCGCAGGTGCTGCCGGAGCTGAACGGCAAGCTGACGGGCATGTCGTTCCGCGTGCCGACGCTGGATGTGTCGGTCGTGGACCTGACCGTCAACCTGTCCAAGGAGGCCACGTACGACGAGATCATGGCCAAGCTCAAGGCCGCGTCGGAGGGCCCGATGAAGGGCATCCTCGGGCGCGCGCCCTGCAAGGGGCCGGCCCGGTGCATGCGTGCAGTGTGACCTGGCACGGGCAGCGCTGGCTCTGGGAGTGCTTGCGTACGAGGTGCCGTGGGGTTCTCCCTTGCGTAAGCGACCCTCCTGCCCGGACATTGTGTTGCGATGCACCATGCAGGGCTAACTCTGCCTGCTGCGCCTGACGTAGAGCACATGGTAGCTTTAGAAGACTTGGAGCTTTGAGTACAGAGACTGAACCATTGATCCATGCATTACACACATGTCGTACAGATATGTGACCAAGGTGTGCTTACACGTGTGCGTGGCTGCGCAGGTACACGGAGGACGCAGTGGTGAGCTCTGATTTTGTGACAGACACGCACTCATCCATCGTGGATGCGGGCGCTGGCATCAGCCTGACGCCCAAGTTTGTCAAGCTGGTCTCGTGGTATGGTGCGTCGCCCGCCGCCGCAGCTGTGCGTCTAGCAGCACATTGTTTGCGAGCTCCAGAGGCGCTGTCCCATTGCTCTTGTTGCTCTTGTTCTTGTGAATCTAAATGCAGATGGATGCTGGCTTGGAAACGTGAGAGAACGGTACCAGAGTATGACATCCTTCGCTTCTCTGAATGCAGTCATGCATGGGGGAGAGGTGTCTCAAACCCAGCGTTGCGCGTGGCAGACAACGAGTTCGGGTATGCGTCACGGATTACCGATCTCATCGCGCACATGGCTGCGGTGGAGGCCAAGACAACGTGAAGCACAGAGTGCTCTGAAGTGAAACGCATGCCGAGTATGCGTAGAGAGGTCAGTGTGCTTGGTGGTGGCGTCTATGCACTGCCAGCGACCTTGTTTTAGCTGTGCATGTTGCACGACCGTGCAAGTGTTTTCCGTAGGCCATGGTCGCAGAGGTGTGCCTGTATCCAGGGCGTGTACAACGTCGCCGTCCTTCCCGCTTGTCCTGCAAGTGAACTTCGCTTGAGAAAGCCGGTCTTAGGTTAGGTGTGTAACATGCTGACCGAGGAACACTGGCAACCTGTGCCTTTCCTCGATCTGCATATCTGCGGGACACAAGTCCATCCGACTTCACACCCTGCGAGGACTGTTGTTCGACGCATGGTGGCGCCGAGCGACACCTGTTTGGCCCAGGGCGAGCGGGCGCTTCCCGAGGACTTGGCCAGCAGCTGCAACGGGAGCAGACGCGAAAAGGCGCGTCCAGCGGCGTACTGTGCCGTGGGCGGCGCCTGACAGACACCAGGCCTTGGGCTCAGAGCTTGCCAGGGAAGCATTGCCTTGCGTAGTCCATGCTATTTGATTGCACAGGTGCTGGCGGAGGTGGCAGCGCGCACGGAGCAGGCATGTGCTGCAGACCCCGAGTATCTGCAACGGCGCCTGACTGAGCAGAATGCAGCTGCAGTTTTGCTGCACAAGGCCGGCGACTTCATTGGCGCGCTTGCAGCATATGCGCTGCTCTTCCGCCGCCAGCGCGCACACAACCTGGCGCATGCTGAGCTGCACGTGTGCTACACGTGCGCTGATGGGCCCTGCTAGCCACAGGGCAGGCTGACAGACATTGCACACTGCAACAGCTCTGCGAAGAGCTTTGCTGCTAGTAAGTGGGAAGCTGCTGTGTTATCCAACATTGCTTGTTGAGTGCCGCTGCGCCTGGGAACCTCTCAGCAAATAGTAGCTGTGATCTGCTTATAGGGATGGAAGTCGACAGTTACTGCTTTTCGACGGACGCTGCTTAGCACGCAGGAACCGCGCTTCCGCCTGGCTGGCACTGGAGCTGTGGCCGGAGGCGCTGGCGGATGCAGAGGCCGGCCGTAAGCTAGCGGCCGCCGCTCTGCGCACTTCGCGCACAGCTGTGGCTTCTCTTGCTCGTGCACTCCGGTGCAAGGGCCTTGCGCTCAGTGGTACGTCTGGCCTGAAACACAGTTCTAAAGCACTCAACAGCTCAGTCAGCTGATTAACAAGCACTGAAACTTAGGCGAATTTGCTGGGTCGCAGGCACTCAGCTTCCTCTGCTTCGCTATCGAGCCAGCCTGACTGAGAGCTACAACTGGCTCACATGCAGGCATGGGACGGCATCGGGAGGCAGCGCTGGTGCTGGAAGAAGGCCTGCGCCTGGACCCATTTGACTGGCCGCTCAAGCAGGCGCTCGAGGCAGCCACACAGGGCGTGCTGCGCGACCTGGTGGAGGGTACAAGCCCAGGGCCAGCATCCTATTCTTCCGCATACTGCACTCTGTATGTCTCGCTCACCAGCCAAGACAGAATGATGTGACACCTAGGCTGGTCCGGAGAGTGCCCTGAACAGCCTGCGAGCCATGCCAAGCGTCCCTGCGTCACTCTGTTGCCTCCTAGCTGCAATTGACATGCACTGTAGCAGATATTGTCGCTTATTGATTCCAGCTGATGGGCGGTGGTGCATGAGCCAACAAACATGTACTTCACCAGGCAAGGGCCGTGAGATGCGCGCTCTGCCAGCGCCGGAGCCAACGCAGCGCATCACCGCGCACCCGCACTCTGCGCCGCTGTACAAGATCCGCACCGATGACATGCTGCCTCTGCAGCTGCTCACTCCGCAGCAGGCGCGTTTAAAGCACTGTGACCATCTGGTGTCCCATGGTTGAGCACATCTTTTGCTGGTATCAGGCCGAGAAACACAGAGTCAGGCTTGCTGCATACGGCGCCGGGTCCCTTGCATAGCGCAAGATCCTGCTGTGCCTCCAAGACGACATCTGTTGTCAAGTATTCAGAAACAACGCAAGTTGTACTTGCCAGTATCCAGGAGTTACATATGATGGCGCAGGCGGAGCTGGACCACCATGTGCGCGACACGTACAACTATGTGACAGTGCAGGCAGACATTGCTATGCCAGGCCGCCAGCTGGCCGTGCTGGAAGACACTTACCGGCAGGCAAGCCACCGCCTGTTGCTGTACTACGACGTTGCATGTCTCTGCTTTAACTCTGCGCACGTCACAGTGCATTCTGTGAAGGCGGTTGGTTGCATGCATTGTGAGTCTTCATTAAGCACGGTGCTGCAGCCTGATTGTGGAGACAGCAGAAATAGTTCAACAGTCTCTATATCTATTATATGCAACCTGGCACATAAAAAAAAAAGGCGACAACTCTGGTGATGCATATGCAGCGCCGGCGCTATGGGCAAATGGGAGTGACATGTCAGTATGCTGACTTATGACGGTTCCCGTGTCACGGCAGGCGCCGTGGGAGGCAGCCATCACAGCAGCAGTGCGCAGCATCGAGGCGCAGGACAAGGACGTGCGCGTGCTAGACATTGGTGCAGGCGCTGGTGCATGCCCTTGAGTTCCTTCTTTAGCATGCTCGCTCCTTGCGCGTACAGCTGTATGGCAGCTGAAGGCGCAAGGCAGACGAACAGTGCAATCCTCATGATACCTTGCTGTATGCAAGACCCATGCATGCCCTCTACGTTACTAGATTGCCAATTGGCTAATCGATTCAAGACAGGTGGATCTGTACAGGTGCCCCCACATGCAGCACTGACAAAGTAGCACTCCGCGGCAGGGCTGCACGCGCTAGTGGCGCTGCGCGAGGGAGCACGCCACGTGACGGCTGTAGAGCGCTGGCTGTACCTCTCCCTGGCAACCAAGCAAAGCCTGGTAGCAAACGGTACAGCCAGCTCTTATGCTAGGCATTGCCATCGCGGCCTAAAGAGAGTTAAAGTAATTGGCATGTTTTACTGTTGTGTGCATGCAGTGTGCAAGCGCTCAGCGAGGCTCTGTCCATGCTTAACGGTGCCTGCCAGGATGAAATCTTTTGCTAAGTCTGCGCTCTGACAAACGTCGAGTATCTCACACAACATGCGCGGCCATCAAGAGCCAGCAGTGCGAGCGCGCAGCTGAGCTGCAAGTGCCGTATTGGCGCTGCAGGCATACAGGACGACCAAGCATCAGTTGTTTTCAAGCGCCCTACTGACCTGGCGCTGCTCAAGGACGTGCCTGTCTGCTGCAACGTGCTCGTGTGCGACATCATGGACGACGGCATGCCCATGTCTAAAATATGTCACACTCTCTGCCAGCTTTTGAAATGGCTGTGTCATGTATCTTTTAGCTGCATGCAAACTAGCTTGTTAGCAGGTGGCAACCTTGCTGATCATGCAAGTTCCTAGCAATGTGCCTGGTCTGCTGTGCATGTGTGGGCCACTTGCACGCTCCCTGTGAGAAGCAACATGCTCCCTGCCCCTGCTGGTAACCATAAAATCTGAGACCAGAGCTGAAGCTGGGTACGATCGTACGCTAAGCAGTTTACTGGCACACAGGCCTGCTGACGAGCGGCATCCTGCCAGCCATGCGGCACTGCATCCAGAACCTAATGACCGACGACATGATTGTGCTCCCGGCGGCTGCCACGGTCTACTGCCAGGCGGTGGAAGCGCGCACGAGCACCGTGTGCGGCTTTGACTTGTCGAGCGCCAACCGGTACCGCTGGCACCCCGCGCACACATCCGGTGCTGCTCTGCCCCTCACCGGCACCTTCTCAGCAACTGAGCAGTGCATCAGCCCTGGCCATGTATGCCTTGTGGTAATCAGAGTTGAGGCGTCGGCCACATTGGCGACGCATGCATTGTGCCAGCGTATGACGGTGGTGACAAAGAGCCCAGCGTGACAGCCACACTCTTGGCATATTTCATCGCCTCTCTGCCCAGGCACGCCACTGGGGCCGGGCATGTACGTGCCGCTCTCCGCGCCGGTGGAGGCGTGGCACTTTGACCTGCGCGCGCCGGCCGAGCACAGCGAGGAGCGCACGCTGGACCTGGCCATTGAGCGGCCCGGCGTGCTCAATGCTATCATGTTCTGGTTTAAGCTGCGGCTTCATGATGACGTGGAGCTCAGCACTGGGCCAGAGGCGGTGGCTGCTGGTGCGCTTTTATACGACCTTTTATGAACTCTCTTCTCTGCTATGCACGCAAGTAGTATCTGCCAACCGAGTAATATAACGATTGGTAAATGTGAGTGCTTCCAAGTGCTTGCAAGTGCTTCCAAGTGCTTGCAAGTGCTTCCAAGTGCTTCCTGCTGGTGTGCTTAAACGTGCGTCTTGCCTTCTTGGAGAGGATGCACGACACACACGAAAAGTCTGAAAGTCAGTCTCACAGGCTGACTGCGCAATGCCAAGCGTCAATAGGGTTTCCGCATTGCAGAGCGCGTGAGCAGGACTCTGTACGCTGCCTGTAACCGCTGCTGGCCACGGCAGGCCTCAAGACGCTGCGCCCGGCGATGCAGTACCTGGCCGGCGAGCTGCCGGTGGCCGCCGGGGAGGTGCTGCCGCTGCGCTGTGCGCACAACACCGTGCGGCTGCGCTTCGACCTGGAGGCCGCGGAGTTCACACACCTGGCCAAGCCCGACGCCGCCTTCCCGGCCGTGCACTTCTCCATGCTGGCTGACACCCGCCGCAATGAGGCGCGCGGCACCTGGGCACGAGCACGCCCTGCAAAGCTTGCTCTTATGCTGCAATGCGCAACATCCTGAATGCAAGAGCGTGCCTGAGAAGTAGCACGCAGTTTGATCTTGCTGAAAGACCTTTGAAAGACCTGATCCCCGGGTGGGCTCCTGGCTGGTATGATACATCATGTTGCAGCCATCCGTTACAAGCCTGTCCATGCTGCCATACTGCCAGGGAACTGATTACAACTGGAGACACATGCGCAGGCGTACGAGGCAGCGATCGCGCGCGCGGTGCAGCGCAAGGCGGCCGCGGACGGCGCTGCGCATGTGCTGGACCTGGGCACCGGCACGGGGTTGCTTGCACTGATGGCCGCACGCGCGGGCGCGGCCAGCGTGGTGGCCTGCGACCTGCTTGCCCCGCTGGTGGCCGCCGCACGCCAGGCACGGGCGCTGCACCTCCTCCCATGCGTCACACCTCGCGCGAGATGCGTGCCAGTCTTCGACAGGGAGCCTGTCTTGGTCTCACATGACTGTCTACTTGCGGCCGCCTTGTACAGCCGCATCAGGGCCACTCTCATTATCGGTATCTCAAAGCGGAGGAAGCATGGTGAGGCACGTTCATGAGACGAGTAACAAGAGACCGCATTAAAATAGGAGAGCACCACAACCCCAGCTGATGCGCAGGTGGTGGCCGCCAATGGCTTCTCGGACCGCGTCTCTGTAGTACATCGCGACATCGGCCTGCTCGAGCGCGGGCGGGAGGTGCGCCGGCTGGGCGCCAATGTGGCTGTGGCGGACATCTTTGATGCCGGCGCGCGCCCCATGCAGCATTGCCTCTCCAAAACGGGCTGCACATGATGTTTGATGAGTCTAGTGGCTTACAAAGGTATGCATGCAGACATGGGCACATGCATGCATGCTCCTGGCGTGCTGGCGATGCATGTATTATTGTGCTCACAGATCGCAATCCCATAGGCAGCACAGTCCCTTTGGCACGTTCTGTAGTTCCCAGACCATGCAGGCCTGCTTGGCTGCAACTGGCTCTACCTACTGGACCTGGCCAAGCGGCGAGTACTGCAGCCCGGCGCCGCGGTGGTACCCGCCGGTGCCACGCTGTTCTGCGTCGGCATCGAGGCCCTCACCGGCCGCATAGCTGGCCTTGACTTCTCCGGGCTCAACTCGTACAGGTGTGTGCATAGATCTGGCGCGTGGACCCCTGCACATATCTGCCATGTGTATGGTGCTTTTAAGCCGAATGTGGCTCAATCAATGAAGTGCATAACAGCTCCTCTTTTAACGAGCTGCGCTACAATCACATTCACAGACGAGCTTCTCAACAAGACAATCAGATGCAAGGTATGTGCATCTGTGCAGGATGTGTGACTGCTGGTGAGCGTGCAGTGCTGCAGGCCAGCGCAATGACTTCAGCTGACAGTGCAATGGGCATGCAGGTGGGAGGCTGGCGCGCGCGCGGTGCACCTGGCCGACATGCCGCACCGTGTGCTGACGCGCGCCGCGCGCGTGTTTGAGTACGACTATGTGGGCGCGCAGAAGGCGCGCGGGCGCGAGAACATCCTACGCCTCGAGGTGCGCAGCGCTGCTGGCGCCCGGCCCCTCCAAAGTACGCCAGGCATAACATGTGTGTGCCTGGCATAACATGTACTCGCATATCTATGCCCCTCGCTCTCTTGTGCCATACAAAGTTCCAGGTATGTCAGTCATGCATCAGGTCGTACCACAACCTGCTCACAGTCACACGCTCCACATCAGCCTGCGGTGCAGCTCCACGGCTGCACCGCAAGGACAATGCCCTGCAGAGCCGCCCGGTAAGGAAGGCAAAGCGAGCAATAGCGCGCTCGTGCTCGCATGCAGGTGGTGGCCCCCGGGCGCCTCAATGCTATTGCCTTCTGGTTTGACCTCCACCTCGACGACCAGGTCAGCATCAGCACAGCGCCGCTGGGCTTCGGCCTCGGCGGGGTGCAGCATGCAGCGCAAGATGCGGCCCCAGCCGCTCTTGCTGCCACCCGGTGCATGGGTCCGGCAGCAGCTGCGGCGGACAACAACGAGGAGCCAGCGGGGCCCACGGCACAGGTGAAGTCCGCCAGCGCCGCGGCTGTCAGTAACAAGTCCACAAATGAGGCAGGTTCGGGTGCAGATGATCCAGCAGGGGCGGCGGGCGCGGCGCCTGTGGCGCGCGCCGGCGCCGCGGTCGCCACTGCCGGCGCCTCTGGCGCTGCCTCACATGGCTGCGGCAGCGCTGATGGCGGCAGTGCTGGGCCAGCTGCAGGCAGCAGCGGCAGTGACAGCGCCCAGCAGCCGCCCATAGCGCACGGACCAGCGCCTGATGACTTGGCAGGGGCGGCAGCTGACCCAGCAGCTGAAAGCGCGGGGCTGGAAGCTGGGGAGGCAGCCGGCCCTGCATGCTCGCTGTCTGAGCCAGCGCCCGCACCCGCGGCTGCGCAAGGTGGCCCAGGCGCAGGCGACGCGAGCGGCAGCGCATGCGCGCGCGACGCGGCTGCCGGCCACGCCGGTGCTGACGTGGGGGAGAGCCTGCCCGCAGCGGCGCACGGCCGGCCGCACTACTGGGGCCAGGCGCTGCAGTACCTGGACGCCAGCGCGCCAGTGGCCCCTGGTGCGCCACACACAGCTCGGCTGCGCGCTGCCTGGCAGGCAGGCAGGCAGTGGCAGCGCAGCCGTGCTTCACGCCTGACATGGTGAGTCGTCTCATGATTGATGCGCGGCAGGCACGCGCATGATGGTGCTGGCGCGCCGCGAGGGCGGCAAGGTGAGCTTCCGGCTGCGCGAGGGCGCTGGCGAGCGCGTGCCGCGCGCGCCCTGGCGCATCGAGTGGGGCGGCGGCGCGTCGGTGGAAAACCCGCACTACCAGCGCGTGCACTACTGCCAGCTGCTGGCGCGCGGCCCCCTCTCGAATGCTGCCAGGATGGCCGTGGGGCTTCGTAACATAACATAAGTAGTGCTGGCTTGTTTACACGGTTTTCTGCTTTTTACCTGCGGTGCGTCCATGTGGAATGCATACAGCCACCAGAAAGGCCAATTGGCCTAACCAATCAGTATTAAATTCAACTTTTTAACCATGTTGGAAGCCAGCCCTAGTTATCAAACCCATGCGTGCTAAGTGGACATGCCCTGCACATGCATGAGCCGCACGTTTCTCGCTGGTGCGGCGCACCTCTGTTGACCAACCTACATCGCACGCGGCGAGGAGAGAGGTGCGACGCCGGCGCCCCGGCGCGCCAGGTGAGCGACTTCCTGATGCGCGTCAAGAGCCGGCGCTTCCCCAGCATCGAGAAGGACATGAAGATGGTGCTCGCGCACTGCGGCTCCCTGCTGCTGGACCCCGCGTCCCTGTGCCAGGCATGTCCTCCTGCTGGCATCGAGGCATGGACTGTCTGAGATTGTGTGCTGCACACTCTTGTAAGCTTAATGCGAGCAATGCAGCATTGCTATGTGAATGAGGCCCCGACAATGGCCCTGTTGTCTTTGTTTGCATGCAGATGCTGCTGTGGCAGCTTGCTTGTCTTCAAGTGTCACTTGTAACCTGATCGGGCCCAGCGCAGCTTCATGGCGCTCCTGCCCTGCAAATGATCTACATTGGCATGCGTCCACACGCATGCTCCCACCTCATGCAGGTGACGCTCACGTGCGCGACCCCGAGCGGTGCGCAGGTGTACCACGAGATGGTGGTCCTGGAGCGCATCCACAGCCAGCCGCAGTTCTGCCCGGGCGCGCTGCTGGAGGCGCTTACTAGCACCCCCTTGCGCCTGCATTAGCGCAGCGCGGCCTCTGTGATGACTTGCAGATAGCTCAAAGCTCTGATCAGTGGTGAATCCCTTGCAGAGCAGATGCGATGAGATGATGGATGCAGGGCCTGTTTGAGGGTGATGGTGGCAGATCAACATTTTTGACGATGCGATGTCAGCGAGCTCATGCAATTGGCTGGTGACCAGACTCTGGTCTGAGCAAATACTTGGGACACAGACCTGAAACACAGTAGCCGCTGAGTGCTGTTCTTGCTTCACACACCATGGTGCACTTAAGGTCTGCCTCGAGGAGGTGGCTTGGTGCAGCCCACACTGTTTGACACTTACTCTTTCTCCATCCAGCACTCCAGCACTGTTACTGGCGACCGAGCGGAGGCGCTGACCGCCGCCACAGCGGTAGCGCAGTGGCGCGTCCGTCCAGGATGACGCTGGCAAGGCCAGCCGGGGAGGCACGGCCGCAAGGGTCTGCTTAGAGGACGCTCAGCAGCCTGGGCCAGGGTCAGCGCCTGGCCCAGGCAGCGACGTCCGGCCAATGTCGCTGCCGCAGTCCCCGCCCGGCAGAAATGTCTACAGCCGGACAGCCAGCGCTGTACGGCGCGCTGGCATACGCGCGCTCAGCATGCACGCGCGTTGGTGCGCGCTCGGCACAGCTGCGGCGCTCGTCATTGCGGCAGCTTCCCGCCACATGCTGGCGCGCAGCGGCGGCGGCGGGGGCCTGGCCTACCTGCCGTACCTGCCATACATAGGACAGCGGCCTGGGGAGCGGGCTACCTTGGAGTACCGCGCGTTCCCCACCGAGGCAGATGAGCTGCAGGAAATGATGGCGGCGCTGAACACAATGTGCCGCGAGACCGACGTCGCGGAGCAGCCGTTTGTGCACGTCGTGCCGCAGCTCTACACGTGCGCTGCCCCACTCGCGCCCACCGGCTCGGGCTAGCAGACGCGGCTTGCTCAGTGCCTGTGTGCTTTTTGTGCGCGCTTGCCAACCACCCACTGCTGCTGCACCGGTACTTCCTTGCTGCTGGAGCGCCTGGGTGCTCCATGCCACCTCAACAATGTCCCACCAAAAGGGCACGGTGTGTGGGGTGCGAGCACTGGCGCCGTGCTGGGGCGGCAGGGTGCGGCCGCAGGAGCAGCTGCTGGCCGGCATGCTCAAGGGCGGCTGCATGTACCGCGGCCTGCTGGAGCACTGCGTGGCCGCGCCGGTGCGCGCCTCGCGGCATGCATGACGTGGCGGGCCGCGCATGCATCGAGCAGGGCCGCTGGCAGCATTGTCAGGCCTCGCACGCCTGCAGTGCCGAGTGTCGAACACCGTGCATACCTCGCAGCCTGCTGCGATGCTGCCCTGCAGCGCGTGTGCGCTTATGCGACAGCCTCGCAGTGCTTGCGCGCATGAGCGCTGTCTGCCTCCGCCTCGCGCTCGTGTGCAGGGATTGGGTGTGAGCCTGTAGTTGGGGGCAAGTGCTGTTTGCGACTGGGCGGCTTATGTTGCAGGCTCTGAAAGTCATGTCTTCGGGGCATGCACTCGACCCTGGCAAGCCCTGTCTCTGCAGAGCACCTGCTGGAGATGCGTGCGCCCACGGCTGCGCCTCGCTTGGGCAGGGCCGGCGACGGTTGCTCGGCCAGTCGGAGGCCGCGGTGGTATGGCAGCCGGCGATTCCCGACTTGTCCCTCGACCGGGCCAGCAACCGCAGCGCGAGCGGCTCCGGCGTGCCATGGGGCAAGTGGGGCCCCGCCGCCCGGCAGCTTGCGGCGGCGAGGGCCAGGGCTGTGGCCGGGGCGGCCGTGGCGGGCCGGGGGCCGCGCAGGCGGCTGCTGGCCGCGGCTGGGGGTTTAGACGGCGCCGCCGCGGCAGGGACGGCCGCGGAGCCTGCCGGGCGGAGCGGCGGGCCAGTGCGGGAGCTGGCGCAGCCGTCGCAGGCGCGCAGCTCCGGGCGGCACTGCTGTGGGCTGGGCACAAGAGGCCGTGTGTGCGCTCAGCCACAAAACGGCACACTGCGGGCTGCTTCCCTGCAGGATGCAATATTTGCGCTCCGCGCCAGTGCCCTGAAGAGCTCATACAGACGTGCCTGTGATCCATGGGCGCCACAAGCGTGCATATTTGCTTGCATTGCACAAGCACTATTCGTTGCACTGCCTGGTCAACAGCCACTCGATCAACTGCCACACAGTGGCCAGGACTCCCTGTCTGGCCGCCCCCGGATCCACGTCAGACCCGTTCACGGGACGAGGCGGCGTATGCCTGCCCCGCGCGCAGGCGCGCGCGGTGCTGCGGCGCGCCTTTGCGCGCGAGACGACCAGCTCGCCAGACATGTACGCGGCGGCCGCGCGCAATTGGGGCGAGGCCGGCCGGCTGCGCCGCGTGTTTGCTAAGCTGCTGCGTGGTACGCGGCGCTGGGTCCGTCTGGGCCGCCCTCTTGGTGCAGCACGCGAGCCGTGTGTGCATGACAGTGGTGCCGGCCGAGGTCGTGGTGCACATAGCGTTGGCGAGCTAGGAGGGTTGCTGGCCGCGCTGCGCAGCTCAGGCCAACGCTCACTGTTGGAGCTCTGCCCATTCAGGGACATCATGACATGGGTCATTGAACAGCCACGTGTGACGTACATGCTGCCGCTGTGCACTGGCTACCGTATATTTTGCAAGTCATGTTGCCCGGGGAACCTTTGCTTCAAGGCAGAGACAGAAGCACAGTTAATGTGCTCTCGCGTGAGAGGCGCCGAGACAAACCATGGCACCACCATGCGAGGCCGCGTGCCTGCCGAGCTGCCCGAGCGCATTGCCGAGCTGCTCAAGCGCCCTGACAGGTGCGCGTGCGGCAGGCGAGTTGGTGCGCGTGGTGGCGGTCGGCGGCAGCGTGACCACCGGCATGGGCGCGCCGCGGCCGCAGGACGCCTACCTGGCGCTGATCGTGGCCTGGCTGCGCTCGCTGGGTGACGCGGCGCATCCCGTGCGTGTGGAGGTAGGCGTTCCGCCCCGTCCAAGTCGACTGCCGGAGATGGAGTCGCAAGACGTCGCAGAGTGTTGCAGGGCAGCCTTATATGGAACGGTGTAGTCTCTGCACGGGGATCACCCATGCACAGGTGCTGCAGTGATTGGCTCCTGCTGCTATGCTCGCGCCAGTCTGCCATCGGCAGGCAAGTGAGTGACGCACAGTGCCCTGCCGCACCAGGACCAGCTGCTGCACAGTGAGCGCGAGCCAGCGGCGTCTTCGCCCCGGGCGCACGCGCCAGGTGACCAACTCGGCGGTGTCGGCGACCACATCGTCGTACACCAGCCAGTGCGTGCACGACTTTGTGCCGGCGGACGCGGACCTGGTGCTGGTGGAGTTCAGTGTGAACGACTGGGAGGTCGGGGACGCGTCTTCGACCTGGATGAACAACAACCAGCGGTGCGCCGGGCGCACCTCTCAATGGCTTGGCACTTGCTATTCAGCGGTAGGGCCGTGGGAGGTCACATCCACTGTTTCACGGCGTTTTGGAAGCGTGTATCAAGCCATGGAAGGGTTGCAAAGCAAAAGGTGGTCACCACCCTCAGCAGGGATGACTGATGCTTGAAGGGTGCTCTGTCCTGGTCGGTGAGCCGGTCGTCCCGCCCCTGAAGGCGTTCTGCAAGGGAGCCGATGCGCAGGGCCGCAGCATATCTGCTGGTGCTGACATGCAGCTGCACGCGTGACGGGAGCCTGCTGCATCGTGCGCGGCAGGCGCGGCTTTGAGCGGCTGCTGCGGAAGCTGCTGCGTATGAAGCACCAGCCGGCGCTGGTGGTGCTGCACTGGTGCGGGCTTTGGCGGGCCCCCCCGCGGCTGTCGGGCCATATCTGACAGGCCCCCTGTGCACCCCACCAGGCTATGTGCAGGTGTCTTTGCCATGAGTCAAGCTCACTGTTACCCTCTTACGCAGCAGGGCAGCCTGCGGTCCTCGTTGCATGAATTAGCGCCCTTTCAATGCTCTGGGTCCGGAATAAATGGGAAGGACAGGCCTGAGTGCGCCCGCCCTTTGGCGCATTCGGGTGTGCTTGGGTGTGCTGTGGCGGCTCAGTGGATAGCGTGTTTTCTTGTGGGGTTCCAGGTGGGCGCCGCTGCACTTCAAGGGCAGCTACTGGGACGTGGCCGAGGACGAGCTGGACGTCATCGCGGCCTACTACCGCCTGCAGGCGCGCTGCGCGGCTCGCGCAGCCCCGCTCTGGGCCTGCACGCTCATGCTGCTCTCCGCATGCGCATGCGCAGGGTGGAAGCCGCGCCTTGACTTGTCAGAGTCGAGCTGCGGCTACCTGCAGACTGCTAGGTGCACAGTGTCCTGAGCCCTGGTGCGGCGGCACGCGCTCCTGTCTGTGGTTGTAGGGTTAGGGTTAGGGTCTGGCCGGCAGGCGGCCCTGAGGTGCCGCGCGTGAGCCCTGCCGCCCGGCGCGCCGCAGAGCGTCTCGTTCCGGGACGCGGTGTTCCACCGCGTCATGGTCGATGAGCCGGGCTTCCGGCAGGAGGAGGTCATGTGCGACGTGGTGCACCCCAACAAGCTCGGCCACCGGCGCGCGCCCTGCCGGGCCCGGCAGCGCTGGCCCCTGTCATGCGGCAGTCATGCGGCCACGTGCGGGGCTAGGCTTGTGCATGCGCCGCCGCCGCGCTTCCCTCGCCCAGCATCATTCTGCCGAGGTGCCATGCAGCAGCGCACATGCACGGCTACCTCAGATCTTTGGTCTCCGCCTCTGCACGGTCCTGCGTTGTTGGCTTGAGAGTCGCGGCCTCGCCGCGCCGGAGCGGCCCTTGACAGCGGCCGCGCAGGTATTTTGCGGACCTCATCATCGCCTACCTGCAGGACGTGCTGGCGCTGACGCTTCTGTCGCCGGCGCCCGCCGAGCCGCCGCCGCAGCTGCCACCGCCCATGTTCGCCGGCAACGACGGCGCCGGCAGCGCTGTGTGCCTGAAGGCGGAAGCGTTCCGGCGTGCGGTCGCGTCTGTGCAGGCGCGGCCCTGTGCTGCGGTCTGCTTGCGCGACCCGTGTCGCCGCGCGCGCATGCGTCCCGGCCGCTCAGATCGCTCGCTTCGTCATGGTAGAGTGCTCGCTCACTCTGGCAGGCTCCCATGGTGCACGTCGAGGACAGTATCTGTTGCAGAGCACAGGGTGTGGCCTCGCCCTGCCGCTCCCACCCTGCGCACTGCGGGTACTGCAAGGCTATGATGGCAACGCGCACAGGCAGCAGCTAGAGCTGAGCGCCAAAGCGGCGCCGCAGGGCAGCTGGCGCTGGGTGAACGAGGCGCGCCCGGGCGGGCAGCCCAAGTGGGGGTACGTGAGCCACACGCCGGGCGACCGGCTCACGCTGCGCATCGCGCGCGACCCCGACCCGAGCGCTGCCGCCAGGTCAGACACCTTGCCATGCATCGCCTGACAGAACCCCCTGAGCAACCTGGGATCGCCGGAGTGCCGATGTGAGATTGGCTCTGCCATGCAGCCTAGGATCTGTTCCTGCGAATTGGAGTGCTCCTTCTCTGCGCACAACTTCTGCTGAGGGCTTATCCAGCAGAGCAAGGTCGGGACTTTGGCGCAGCAGCGTGCGTTGGCGGAGCACCTGGCTGACAGTATCGCTCTGCCGTGCAGGCTGGGCCTGAAGTCAGCAAACGCGACCGTCCTGGTGGGCGTGGGCCTGCTGCGCAGCCATGCGGGCGTCGGCGAGGCTGTGGCGTCCTGCGGCAGCGGCTGCGCCTGCGCGCCCGAGCGCTTCGTGCTCTTGCATCGCGCACTCGTGCGGCCCTGAGAGCCTGCACGGGCTCATGCGCAGGGAGGAATGCAGCGGGGAACCCCGTGATTGCTTTGATTGACGCAGGGAGGTGCTGTGCTTATGATTGCGTGCCATTGCATGCGCATAGTCCGTGCGCGCTGTCAGTGTCTAGCCTCTTCATACTGTCCTGAGCCTTATATGCAAGTTTCCAGACCCTATCCTTTTACCGTCCTGGGGGGAGACACTGGCGGCCCCCGGCGCCCTGCGCCTTGCGACCAGCCTTGTGACGCGCAGCGCGCGCGCAGACCTCGCAGGTGTACTGGCACTACGTGCTGGTCACGCTCGCGCCGCCGGCGCCCTGCTTCCTGGACGTCACCGTCGCGGCGGTCGACGCCAACGCCACCGCCGCGGGCAACACCAAGGTCAAGGTGCGGCCTCGCGCTGCCGGGCCGCGCCCGGGAGGCTGCTGCACAGGGCACACAGGGCTCACTCTCGGCCTTGGCATCCTACTTACTCAGCCTCACCAAAGAGTCCTCCTGTGCAAGCGAAGGCTTTCGGCAATGCGCACGGCGGAGGGTTGAGTAGGATACCAGACGAAGACGCTCAGGCCTGTCTGACGTAGCGCCTGCGCGCGCAGGTGACGTCCCTGATGGTGAGCGAGGACACAGCGGTCGACCGCAACCTGTTCACCCCGCTGGGATCGACCGACGCGGAGGGCAACAACACCGTGTGAACGGTGGCGTGACAAGGTGTCGGCTGCTGGGGGCTGCTATGCAGCCGCTGCCTGTTTTTTGTTTAAAGTCATGCTTTATAGGTGCCATAGGTCTAGGTTGGCTGTCTCACCTTGCATACAGATGGCAAGGTGTGAACTTCCGCGGTGCTAAAGCACCTGAACGCAGCATAACCGTGAACAAGAACGAGCTGCCGTTACCGTGACAGATCCCATGCGTCCAAGTCTTGGCACGCACCGCGCACAGTACCATGCGATGTGGGGAACAACACACCTTCGGACTGCAGCGGTGCTGCATCCGCCAGCGCCGTGTATGCTCTCACTCACAGCATTGAGGTTGAGCAGTCATACGGCCAGGCGATGCAGAGGAACAGGGACCAGTGCGCTGCGCCAGAAGCGTCCAGCTCAGCTCTGCGTCAGCCGCGCATCCGGCAGCGCTCCTACTGGTCCAGCCTTCAGTTCAGCAGACGACTACATTGAGCGTGCGCACTAGCAGGACATGCAGAGAGCTGTTCCAGCGTGACGGCCGCCTGACGGGGTGGTAAGAGTGCAGCGAGGCGGCAGGGGCGCGTGGCTTCCGCGTTGGCGGTGGTGAAACGGCAGTGGGATGAGGTCAGAGAGACGCTTGCGCACCTCACATGGCCGCCGGTGGAGCAGATTGCACAGCTGTGCGCCGTGGTGCTGCTCGTTGGCGCGGTCGTGCTGGCCGCCGTCGGCCTGTTTGACGACCTCTGCGTCAGCCTGGTGTTCGCCCTGCTGCCCCAACTGCGCGGGCGCGCCGGGTAGTGGCCCCACCAGGTGTGTTCCAGCGCCGCTCCTGCTTTGCATGTCAATTTCTTTGCTGCAGTTCTAGTCTTAGACTGACGCCGTCTTTGTGGACTGTGCATAGAGTCGAGAGCCGCGCTGCTGCCAGCCTTGGCGAAGCGCATGTTATCCGCCTTTGCACAGCTCGGGTGTAACTTATTTTGTGCAATATCTGGCCCCGAACAGTGTGCTTTTTGTTACATTAAGTGTGGTCAATGTGTCCAGCTTGTCGTGAAGTGTTCACGCTGCAGAGTGTGCAGTACCCTCCAGTGAGCAAGTGTAATGCAGCAGAATCATGTGCCTCTTTACTCTTTATGTGTGACCTGATGCACTGTATCACCGTCAGCCAATACACAACTTGCTCCTGTTGCCTGCGCAACCGGCGATATTGAGACCGAGCAGTCCGCAGTGCAGGGGGCAAACCCGGGAAAGGGCTGGGCAGCACACCGGAACTCGTTTCGACAGAGGCAGCTTTGCCCGTCCTCTGGAGGCAACAATGGCGCCCTGCACCAACGGGCCGGTAGAGCTGGTCGTCGACGTTGCTGTGGTCGGCGGCGGCGTTGTAGGCGTACTGGCCGGCCTGCGGCTGTTGAGTAAGGGAATCGACTTCGCCATCTTCGAGCGCCAGGCCGACTTCGGCGGCGTCTGGGTGACGCACGGCAACAACCACAGCACGCTGCAGGTGAACCATACGTGCCTCTCCAACCTTTGAGAAGAGCCACACTCTCTTGTTTGTGGAGCAGAGACTCTTGCTTCACAGGCGCTGGCAGCTTGCTTAATCTATGGGCAGGCCTGTTCAGACTGAATAGACTGGATGACAGGGAGAATGCTCTTGCGTGCTGTGTCTGGACTCTGCTTGGTGTACTTGCAGGCAACACCACGCACATCACGGCAGACAGCACACGCGGAAGCGCTGCAGGCGCCCGAAGTGGCGTACCGCACGCACCCCCGCTACCCGCTCGGCCGGCGGGGCCCGCTGGAGCAGGTGCGCGGCAACGCGGTGCTGAGCACGCTGCGGCGCCTGGCGACCGAGCAGGGCGTGCGCAGCCGGACGCGCTTTGGCTGCGAGGTGGAGACTGTGCGCAGCAGTGGCAAAGACGACAGGCGCGGCGCCTTAGCTGGCTGATACGACGCCGCACATCTGTATTTGTGAGTTATTGCCGAAACGGTGACGCAAAATTGTCAGAGTTTGGTGTCAGAGCACTGCAAGGACCACAAACGCTTGCAGTTGTGAAGTTAGAATATGACCAGTACTGAACCAGGCTGCTGTGCTTTGCTGATGATGCACGTTCCTGGGCATACGGTGTTTACAAGATTGGGACCACCGCGCCCGCCAGCCCGTCGCCAGAGCGCGTCCCAGCAACGCGGGCCGCGCAGGTACGAGCTGCAGGTGCGCGACCTGGCGACGGCAGCCGTGACCACCGTGCGCGCCAACTTCATCCTGGCCTGCCACGGCGTGCACGGCCGGCAGCTCACGCCCGCCGACCGCGGGCTGCCCGTCAGCGCGCACTTCCGCGGCATGGTCACGCTGGGCGGGCGCGCGGGCGGCACCGACAGCGCCGTCGGCTCCTCCTGCGTCAACGGCAAGGTGCGGTGCCGGCCGCGTCCTCCTTGGCGTCACTGCTTGGCTTGCAGGCCAGAGCGCCGTGGCACGGCCCGCCGCAAGCCGAGCAGCGTGAAGTACGCCGTGCGCAGGTCCTCTGTTGAGATGTGCTCAGCAAAGACGACGGGGAAACGTATCTGGCAGACTCGACCTCCCAGCTGCATGCGCTGGCAGAGTGGTTGCGTACGCAGTGTTGCAGTGAGCAGCGTGATTGTGAAGGGAGCAGACACGCCTTACGCACAGGCCGCTGCGCCAGGATGTCGTGGTGCTGGGCGGCGGCGCGTTTGCGTGCGAGGCCATGCGCGAGGCTGTGCACAACGGGGCGCGCAGCGTCGTGATGGTGACGCGCCAGCGCGCCAAGTGCGACGCCTGGCACGGGCATGCCAGACTCGGTCTCCAGCTCATGTCCTCTGGTGCTGAGCCGCCGACGACACGCTCTGATGGCTGCATTGTGGCTGTTCTTGTGTGGTCGTTTTTGGCGCACATGCAGAGGCCCTGCTCCATACATGGGCACCTTCATAAGGGTGCGCGCCGCTCTTGCGATCAGGCCGCTGGGGCGTGCGGCGCGCCAGGTGGGTACTGCCCTTCTCGCGGCAGTTTGCGGCGACCGCGGTCAGCCTGGCGCCGCTGGTGCCCTGGGCCTGGAAGATGGCGGCGCTGCGCTGGTGGCTGGCGCGCAGCTTCTACCGCCCCGCCGGCCTCGCGCACCTGGTGCCTGACTGCGCGCCCGCGGACATGCTGTTCACAGGCGCGCCGCGCCCGCGGCCTTCCGCACGCACGAAGCCCATGCGCAACCGTACGCTCCGGCTCTCTCCGGCCTGGAACGTGCCTGCAGTGACGCAGCATTATATCGACAGGTTCGGTGCGCTTTTAAGCGGGGGTATAGCCCACAGGGCGCTGCCTGGCACCAATGCATACGCCCGTCAGTGTGCATGCTGCGCACAGGCTGCACGCAGCTGCAGCGCTGCGCATGCGCTGGCAGCGGGCGCCTTGCCACCGAGGGCGCAGACCTGGCCGGCCGCGGCCGCTGCACGCCAGGCCGGCCCCTATGCAGGCCTGACCCTGTCCTGCGAACCCTGCGCGCCTGCAGGCCAGGCCCACGACAGCTACTTCTCCTGCGCGCGCGACGGCGCCGTGCGGCACCTGCTCGGCGCGGCTGCGGAGGTGGACGAGGCCGGCGTGCGCCTGGCCGACGGGCGCCACCTGCCGGCGGACATCGTTGTGTTCTGCGGCGGCTGCGCGTGGCAGGGCGAGCCGGCCTTCCTGGCCGGCCTGGGCCTGGGTGCGGCGCAGGCTTGGTTCAAGCCTGATAGGTTCCGAACCCTCTCCTGCCCCCGGAGCCTGCATGCGCCTGGCGAACCTGGGCCGCTCGCCGGAAGGCGCCCGACTCCGACATGAGGCCTGCCCCTGTCTCAGCCAGCGGCGCCTGCGTAAGGCACACGCTGCTGCCGTGTTGAACGGCCACCCTGGGCCTGCTTGGCGCGTGAACCCTTGTACGCGCTATCTGATATGGGCCTGCTCTGGCATCGCCTGCCAGCAGGCATCGCGGCGCCCCGCAGCGGCAGCGCGCGGCAGCCCCGCTGTGCCCCGCTGCCCCGCACCCAGGAAAGCCCCGCTGTGCCCCGTGTGCCCTCAGGCCGCGCCGGGCCCAGGCAGGCCTGAAGGACCTGCACAGCTGGGCTTTCCTGGGTGACTCGGGCCGCATCGCAACCGCCAGCGACGGCGTGTTCCTGTACACGCCCGCCGGGCCCAACCGGCAGCTGGACCTGCTCCTGCGCGCGCATGAGCTTTTCCACTGCGGGCGCCTGCAGGCGCGGGCGCGCTGCTCCCCAGCGCAGCTTGGTGGTGCAGCGCGGCTTGGCGGCGCAGGGTGGTGTGGGCTGCAGCGCTGGGGCATGCGTGCCTTGCTGTCTGGCGATGGAGCGCTTGAGCTTGTGCTGCGAGTGAGTGTGTCTGCATTAGGCTGTTTCCATGGAGCGGGTGCCTGCTGCTCATGGACCAGCCTCACGCTTGTTGTGCGATCGCCTGCGCCACAACGGCAGGCCTCTGCTTGTTGGCATGCACCCGCAGGATACCACGGAGCTCTACTTCATTTGATGGTGCGCATGCCGCGCGCGCAGGAGCTCCGCGCAGCGCTGGAGCCGACGCCGCTGGCGTGCGAGGACACGCTCAAGCGCCTGTTCGAGGTGTCGTCGCCGCTCGCGCTGCAGTCGGCCCTCACTGAGGCGCGTGCCCTGGCTGGCTGTGACTTAGAACATGGGCCAACTCTGTCCCATGCAAGGTATGTGGTATTTCCAACCATCTCAGTGTTACAACACAAAGCGCAGCAGACACCTCCACATGCAGGGAGCTCATGATGGCAGGCAGACTGCAGCGTCTGCAAATACTGCAAGAGGCATTGCAGTGGCGCGCTCACAATGCGGATGCGGGTGTTATTTGGCAGCGCATGTAGATACGTTGCATACTACGGATGCCAAGAGCACTTGCGCAGAAGCGGCACTATCCGCTGCATGCCTTGCATGGCCCCTCTTTGCAATTAGCTTTCATAGCCTTGCACGTTTATTCAGCATCGCTAAACTGTGTTGTGCTGCCGGGCCAGAGGCGGAACCGGGCATACATCAAGGTGATGACGGCGGGCATGCCGCGCGCGCGCGCCTGCCTGCTTCGCGCCAGGCTTGTGGCCGCGGTTTTTGGCGTGTGGCTGTCGGTGCTCATGTTGGCAGTGCTAGAGAAGCTGGCAAAGTGGCGCGTGTGCTAGGAGGCTGACCTGCGCTGGCCTAAAGACGCACGTTGCGTGCACAGGGGCACTTTACCAGTACGCAATGTGTCTGGCAAGACCAGCGTCTGCTGCAACACTTTGTCCACGCCGCAGTTGTGAACGGCACGCTGCTGCACGCCTGTGCACAGTCGTGTCTATTGCTCCTTGCTGTGCACATGGCTTGCAAACTATTCGAGCCCTTGGATGGATCACTGCAGTGCTGCGACGCCGCTGATGCTGCCGCTCCTCGATGGCAACAGGCTGAAAATGGCAGTCACAGGGATTCAAACAGGCACTGTTTTGGGCACCAAACCGCCCCGCATGCCCATTTGCCAAGGAGCTGCTGAGCATGGTGCCTAGCTTGGCGTGTAATTGAACAGGGCACACAACAGCTTGTCCGTGTGTCAGAGCCAGCTCCCTGCTCAAGCAATAAGGCACAAAGGTGCTCGGCCTGGCTGAGGCTGATTGGCTTTAGCAGAGAGTGGTTCAGTTGGGCCGCTGGTCGCTGGCGCTGTGCTGAGATGAAGCTGGTGCCTGAGGACGCAGAGGATGGTGCGCACGGTGTTGCAGGGCCTGCATATTCAGTTGAGGCTGCTGCCACGCAGCACACAGCAACAGGCGTTGCTGACTGCGCATGCGCTGGCGCGGCGCGCAGACTGGGTGCCCGGCGAGGCCTTTGCAGGGCCGCATGGCTTCCTGCCCGACAAGGAGGTGCGTCACGACCTCCTAGCCAGCTGACCCACTCAGCGAGTTTGTTTGTGCTGCAACTGCTGCAACCTGGCACCAACCAGATCAGTGCAGCACTGTGTTGGTTCCTCTCTGCTGGCCAACACACTGTCTGCGTCTGTACAGAGACCGCAGCACCTGTGTCCGTATTATGACTGCAGGGTCCTCTGCAACATATACGTTGCCCAGACCGCCTTTAGCTCTGGTGATCTGTTGCCTCTGTAGGACCCACCGCCGGTGGCGCAGCGGCGCGAGTCCGTGGCAGCAATCCAGGGCATACAGTCCAAGCTCGCGCTGTGGGAGCGGAAGTCGCAAAGTGCGCCAGGCTCTAACACACCTTGAAGCAGCGCACTGCCTTGCCACCTCCTGCACCTGTACAAGGAGGTCAGCAGTCGTGTTACAAGTGAGTGGAGAGCATCAGGCATCCCTGACGCGCCCTCGCTCCACACACAGGGCGCGCTATATCTTTTGGTTGATGCAGTAACATCAGCAACACGCAGTTATGTTCAGGCACCTGCACCTCGCCTCGGGATCATGCTATGGAGCAGTGCCTGTGCTGCAAACAAATGCAAGTTGTGAGGTGTCAACCGGGCGCCTGCACGTATGCAGCTCACAACAGACAAACCGAGCTTTGCCTGGGCGCAGGCAAGGCGGCTGCGCCGCCGCCGGCGGCGGGCCGGCGCAGCTGGAAAGACGGCCTGTTTGGGCTGCGCAAGTCCTCGCCGCATGCGCCGCGGCCGGCCGCCGCCGGCGCGGCGGCCGCCGCCGACGACTTCTCGCCGCTCGGCGCCGCGCTGCCGTTCTCCTACACCTCCGCACGTCCTGACGTGCTGCCCTTCAGCCTGGCCAGCACGGGCGCTCAAGAAACCGAGGTCGGCGCCGAGGTTGGCACGGAAGCGGGGCCACTGCCGGAGCCGCTGCCGCCTCCTGGCAGCGCAGAAGGGCGCGGCAACGGCGGCGCGCTCGGCGGGCCGCGCTCTGCTGCACAGCCGCGGCTGGAACCATATGTGGCGAGGGACGCGCGCACGGCCAGCGGGGTACCCTGTGAGGCATCTGAGGTCCCTGCTGAGGAGGAGGCCGCAGCGCCCGGAGCGCCATCTGGGCCCGGCAGCGGCGCAGCTGGGGCGCGCCGTCAGGTGCAAGGGTTTGGCCGGGGGTTGAAGCAGGCGCAGCCGGAGCTGGACCCTGTCGCGGCCGAGCGCTCTGTGGGCGCGGTAGCGCAGCCAGGGCGGCTCGCGGCGGAGGCTGCCGCGCTTGTTTTGGCGCGCCGCGCCGCGCCCGCGCCGCCCGCGCCCGCAGGGGCAGGCGCCGCCGCCAGCGTCGACGCCGCCACGGGCGGCGCTGGCGGCGCGCATGAAGCAGAGCAGGAGGCTGGTCCCGATGTGGGAGCACGCGCGCTGGCGGGTGCGGAGGGACGCACGCCGCCGGGCAGCCCCGGCGCCGGGTCCGGCGCCGCGTACGCCGACGCGCAGGAGGGCTCCCCGCACGGCAGCTCGGGGGCCAGGTCGGGCGCGTTTGCGGATGCGGAGGAGGCGACCCCCGCGACCAGCCCGGACAGGCTGGACGGTCCCGGCGACGACACGGCCGGCGGCGACGACAGCGGCGCCGCAGATAGGCACGCAGCGCCTGGGGCGGCAGCGCGGGCGGAGGTCACCGCACAACATCGGACGCCTGGGCATGCGGCAGCGGAGCTGGGGCGCACGGGCGGGCCTGCGGCGCTGGCGGTGCGGACGAGCGGCCGCGCTGAGGTTGTGCTGGCCATGGACGACGACGACGACGATGCATGTTCTGGTGCGGCTCGCTCGCATGCGTGCTGGGCGAACTGGGCGTGGGGCCTGAGCTGGCGGAGCTCAGAACGAGAACGTTGCGTGTCGGAGGCATGCTTGTCTGTACCGCCTGCCTCGCGCTGTCCTGGCTGCGACCCGACTGAGCCGGCCAGCGTCCTCTCCCGTGCGAGCATGCATGACTGACTGCCGCGTGCCGCGTCAAGCTCTGCCAACAGGGTGCGGGCACTGCATGTCGCAATCTCAGGGGCAGCAAAGCACGGTGCTGTGCAGCAACCTTATGTGCAGCTTCACTCTCAATGTCCCAGGCATGCTTACCCACACGGTAAGGAGCTTCTGGCGTGTGGTTGCGGTGCAGTGTGCTCCGATGCATCGACCGTCGAGCTCGAGCACAGCGCATGGACGCCGGGCGCCTCTGTGCCCGTTCGGAGAACCCCGGCGAGCGCACTCACTTGTGACACGCGCGCTCGCGACCCCACCGACGACCTGCCCGCGCCCGTGCTGTGCGACAGCCCCGCGGGCGTGCCGCTCCTCCGCGGCCTGCCCTCGCCAGGCTCGGGCGGCGCCGCCGCGCTGGCAGGGTCGGGGCCTGCGCCCGCCCGCGCGCAGCCGGACGACGGCGGCGCGCTGGCGGCGAGCGCGCCGCCGGCGGCAGGTCGGCTGGACGGCGGCAGCGCGGGCTCCCAGGAGTGCTCTGTCGAGGCACGGGATCTCATTCCGGAGGCTGAGCTCGCCTGGGAGCACAGCGCTGCCAGGGCGCACGGCCGCCGGTCTGCTCCAGCGTCTGCGGGGCCTGCCGGCAGCGTGCATGCGGCCGCCGGTGAGCCGGAGGGCGGGGATGATCAAGCTGCGGACTGCGGGCACCCGCCGGGTCCCGCTGAGCGCCCCGAGCACGCCTCTGGGAGCCAAAGGGGCCAGGCAGAGCACCCCGGGGGCCCCGCCGAGGAGCTGGGCGGCGGGGGGGCCGCATGTTCAGGCGAGGCACCCATCAGCACGCTACGCCCAGAGCATGACCCAGGGACCGAGCCGCATGCGCTCGGAGCTGCATCGCCCAGCGCGCTTGCCGCCAGGACTCCGCCGGCTGCTGCCCGGGGCAGTGCCTCTCTCGCTCGCATGCCGGTTGCGGACAGCGGCGCCCACGGCGGGCCCGCTGCCATGAGGGGCGCCGGGCAGGAGGCAATGGTGGGCATCCGCCCCGCTGAGCCGAACGCTGAGGCGGACGCGCGTGGCAGCCTGGTGCTGTCTGGCGCCGGGGCTGCTGCTTCGGCTGCCGTGCCATGCGCGCCGCCGGCCACAGGCGCAGCTAAGCCGTGCGGGGCCGCGGTCGCTGCTAAAACCGGCGCGCTGTCCGGCGCTGCAGCAGAAGCCGCACCGGCCGCGCCCGACGCCGTCAGCGCAGCCGCGCTGGATTCGTTGGTGCCCGCAGCCGCCGGCAGCGCCCCAAGCGCAGGAAGTGCGCCGGCGCTGATGCTGGAGCCGCCCGCGGCGCCGGAGCGCGCGAACGCGACTGCGCGCGGTGTCAGCGCCGAGCCCGTGACGCCGCCGGGGCTGCTGGCGGCCATGCAGGCGCAGGCCACGGGGGCCGCTGGGGCCGGGGGAGCGGAGGGGGCGGGGGCCGAGCCTGGGAGCTGCACTGGGGCTGCCGCAGGGCCGGAGCTGCCGCCGCTGGATAGCGCCGGCCGCCGTGAGGTTGGTCGCCCGTCTCAGAATGGCCTGTCTGTTGCCTGTGAATGTATGGGAACCTGCACTTGATGCTGGTTGATCAACCTCCAAGGCATGATGCCCTGGAAGGCGCATTAGCAATGTGTTCAGTGTGTTTCATGCTCTGGTCACAGACATTCATGATCCCTGTGGCCCGTGCGCTTCTCAGCGCACGGCTTTCAAAAGCAGCGGCGACCGCGTTATGCCCGTGCGTCGAGCGGCCCCGCCGCCCCGCCTGTGACCCGTGCGCCTGCACGGCAGGTGCGCGCGTATGCGGACGAGCTGCTGCAGGCCATGCTGGCGGAGCTGGGCTCGCCGGCCGCCAACGCTGGCCCGCCGGCCGCCGCCGGCGCGCCGCCCACGCACTCGCCACTGCGGCGGGCGTCGGGCGGGCGGGCGGCGCCGCACAGCGCCGCGCCAGGGCCGGAGCGGGCCTCGCCGCTGCTGCGGCGCAGCCTGCCAGACGCGCGGCCGGCGGTGGCGGCGGCGGCGGCGGCGGCGGCCGCGGCGGGGCCGGGGCCGAAGCCCGGCCTCAGGCTGGCGCCCGAGCCCGATGCGCGGCTGCGCATGGAGGTGGATGCGCTGCTGGGCGACGTGTGCAGCGCGGGCATGGCCGCGCGGCTGGGCGTCCGGCCGGCGGCCAGCGCCGCCGCAGCCGCCGCCGATGCCATGCTGGACGGCCTCGAGGCGGCCGCGCTTGCGGCGCCAGCCACTGCACGCACGCCCACTCCCGCCTCTCCGTCGGGCCCGGCCGACACGGGGCTTAGTGACTCAGATGCTGCTGCGTCGGCCGCGCCGGCCACCCCGCGCGCTCCTGCCGCCGCAGGCCCGGCCGGTGCCCTGCCAGGCGGCGCGGGGCCCGCCGCGGCCAGCGCCTGTGAGCCTGGTTGTCATGATGCCGCAGTCGCGGGCGCGACGGCGGCCGCTTCCAACAGCGCAGAGGCTGCGGCGGCCACATTGGCGCCCGCTGCACCTGCGGCGGCCGTCAGCGCAGCATTTGGCGCTGCCGCAAGCGCTGCCACGGGCGATGCCATACACAGCGGCGCGCCTGCCGGTCACGCAGTTGCCGCTCTGAGCGATGACGCTGTAGAGCTCGCCGATGGGGAGCCCGTAATGGCAGCGCATGCCTCACCCGCGTGGCCGCGCGCTCCCGCTGGCTCAGAGGGCGCGCCTGCGGCGCCTGCGGAGCTCGAGGGCCCCGCAGACCCTGACGAGAGCCCCAGCGCGAGCAGCAGCGACCGGGCGGCGGCCGGGCCTGCCGCGGCGGATGCAGTGCCTGCGAGTGGCGCCGCGGGCGCCGCTGCAGAGGCGCGCGGCGGCAGCGAGGACCCCGAGGGGCAGCCTGGCGGCACGGCCGCTCACGCACCTCTTGAGCTTGTTGGCCAGTCGGCGGAGCCGCCGCCGGCCGAGGCTGAGCCCGAGAGCGGCGGCAGCACATCAGCGCCTGCCTCAGGGTCTGGCGGCTCTGGCGATGAGGACGACTTTGGCAACGACGAGAACGCGGCGCCCGACGAGCGCCCCGAGCGCGGCACCGGGACATGGCGGCCGGAGGGCTTGGAAGAGGCGGGGCCGGTCAGCGCCCCGCCCTCGCCGCCGCCGCGCTCGCCCGGCGCGGGCGGGCCGCACAGCCCGGGCGCGCGGCCGCCGACGCCCAAGCCGGGCGAGCAGGGCCTGAGCCCCAAGCCCGCGCCGCGGCCGTCCCCCAGGCCCGCGGGGCCCGGCCGGCGCGCCCCGCTGGCTGCGATGGAGCTTGACGCGGCGCCCGGTTCGCCGTTCGTCGTGGCGACGCCGCGCGCGGGCAGCCCGCTGCGGCGCGCCGGGCGCGCACTCGCCTTCCCAGGGCCCAGCCTGCAGGCCCCCGAGTCACCGGCCGCGGCGGCGGCGGCGGCGTCCGGAGCCGCAGCGGGCGCGGAGCGGGCGCGCGAGGACGGGCGCGCATCGCCGGCGCCGGCCCTCTCGCCCCGGCCTCGGGCGGCGCTGGAGCGCGGGGCGCTGGGGTCCGAGGCCGAGGCTGCCGGTGTCTCCCAGCGCGCGCTGACGGCCACACCGCCGAGCGCTGCCGCTCTCGCCGCTGCTGGTGCGCACGTTCCGCATGTGCAATGCATGTGCCCGCATGGCATGTGCCCAGATGTTTTAGAATGGACAGCGACCCGTGTGTACTATGTGTTCGCAGGGTTGCCGCACGTATATGTTTGCTCCCATATTCTGCGCCTGCCACTATCCTGCATGCTCACAAGTGGAAGCTTGCTGTTCCTCCGTCAGCGTGTGACGTGCGCGGCGCGGCCACGGCGCTGCGGCAGGCTCCGCGCCGGGCAGCGGCGGCGGCGGCGCAGGCGGCAGCCCCTTTGCCGCGCTGCGCGTCGTGCTGCCCGCCGGCGACCCTGGCAGCGCGCCCGCGGCAGCGCCCGCCCCAGCGGCTGATGGGCCGGGCGACCCAGCGACTGACCCAGCGGCCGAGCCTGGTCCGCCGAGCACCCCAGCGGCGCCCGGCGGCGGCGCGGCCGCAGCGGATGCGGGCGCGCCTGCCTGGGCCGCAGAGCCAGAGCCGGCGCGCTCGCCCACGGCGCACGATGTCTTTGACGCAGCGTTCGCAGCGGACGCTGCGGCGGTGCTGGGCAGCCTAGCGGGCCCAGGGTCCGGGGCGGGGTCCGGACCAGGGACCCCGCCCGCCTTCGCCGCGCCTGGGGGTGCGCCCGAGGCGGCGCGCGCACCCGACGGCCGCGCAGCAGGCGCATCTCCGGGCGCCGCGGCGCGCGGGGGTGCAGCTGCAGGGCCGGGGCCGGGCGCGGCAGCGGAGGCCATGGTGGCCGCGGCGGCCACCGCCGCCCGCTTGACCGCACCGGCGTACACGCGCATAGTGCAGGTGGGCGGCCAGCCCTGACGCCGCCACGCCTTCGCAAATTTTTTGCGCGTTTTCTGCGCATGCTGTACCGCTGGGTAGCAGTGATGCAGGGCCACACTTATCGCGCATAGGGGGCTGCCGCCTGCGCTGCGCGGCCTGTGCCGGCGGCCGCTGCAGGAGCCGGCCTGCCGCGGGCGAGACGCTGCTCCGCTGTCTGTGCAGGGTGAGGCGCACATTGTGCAGAGCGCGCGGGTGCCACCCTCATGCCCTGCGCGCGCCCCCGCAGGGCCTGGGCCCGCAGGTCGCGGCGCTCCTCGCGGAGCTGGCCGAGGCTGAGCGCGACCGCCAGGAGCACCTGCAGCTGTACGCGTCGCTGCAGTGCGCCCCCACCGCCGCGGCGGGCGCCTGTGCGCTGTGTCGGCGCACGCGCCCATGCTCGCATGCGTGCAAGTCGTCATGACCCAACTTATGATGAGACATGACACACCAAGTTGTGGTGAGTACCGAGCCGATGATGATGGCCAAGAGCGCCCATACTTGCTCCCTGCTACAGGCTGTGTGTGACCCGCTTTTTGTTAATCTACTTTCCTCGGCGCACGCATGGCCCACAGCTGCTAGCCTAGCGCACAAAGACAGTTCTGCATGGGGAGCTGATCTATTTTTGTTCCCGATGCAGGCTGCAGGTGAGCTGGCTGCGCGAGCGGGCGGCGGCGGACGGCGCGGCAGCGCAGGCGCAGATCCGCGCGCTGGCCGCAGAGCTGGCCAAGGCGCGCGCGCATTGCCTGGATGCACTGGATCCCAAGGGAGGTGGTAGAGGTGCCAGCCACTGCGTGGTAGCACGGGCGGCCCCAATGCTAGGATGACCCAGTGGGGTCTGGCAGAAAGTACACTGCAAGTGGTACTTTGCGCGGCAAGTGATACCTGACCACTTGAAGAAAAAAAAGCGCGGACAGGCAGGCAGGAGCGCTCATTAGTGTGCTGAAGCAGGGAACGGAGTGTTGGTTCGATGCATGTCTGCCTCTTTGCCTTGCGTCCCTGCTACGCCTCTTGTCAGGGCGGCGAGCGGATAGGGCCGGAGCAGCAGGCTGCAGGGCACGGCGCCATGTCGAGAGGGCGCTGGGACAAGCACCATGTGTGCTACTCAAGGTCTTCACCGCGTTCGTTACTGTGTACTGAGCTGTGTTTTGTCAGATGGACTCGCAGGAGGAGGAGGTGCATGCGGCGTCGAGGTTCAGGTTAAGGACCCGTACACCCTACACCGGTCTCATTCTGCATGCTGTGGCCACAGGAGAGGGAGGCGCATGCTGCGGCGGATGCGCAGTTCCGCTCATTGTACCGCGACAAGTACGCGCCGCTCAAGGCCTGGCTGGCCGGCGCCGAGGGCGAGGTGCGCGGCCCGCCGCTCCCGGCGGGAGCCCACGAGATGGACGCGTGTCTCTCAGCTGGTTGCACCGTGTGGTCGGCGGCCAGACCAGCGCGCCCACGTGCACATGGGCAGCGTGAGCACCTTGCGGGCCGCCGCCCTCATCCACCCCTCAAAGCCTCCACTCTAGCTGTCATCGTCTCCATTCACACACTGTAACCAAGCGCAGCAACGCCGCATCGCATGCTTCCATGCGCTCCGGCCAGCCCCCGGCGCCTGAACCCGCGCCGCGCAGGCGGGCCGGCTGCGCGCGGCGCGCGCCGCGGCGCAGGAGGCCGCGGAGGCCGCGCGCGCGCAGCTGGCGACCGCGCAGCTGCAGCTGCGCAAGGCCGGCCTGGACGCGGCCGCGGCCGCGCAGGGCGCGCAGCGCCTGGAGCAGGACCTCGCGGTGCGCTGAAACCCTGACGCCACCCCGCAGCTGCGCGCGGCCGGCCCGGACGCGGCGCTGCCGCGCAGCGCGCGCAGCGCCGCGAGCAGGGCCGCAATGCGCAGTGCGCAAAAATTTTGTTCACACTGCCTTGGGCTCAGCTTTTGACCCAATTACCCTACCTTTTGACCAAATTACCCTACCTTGGACACCGGCCTTGGACCTGCTCCACCACACCATTCGGGCCCGCCTGACTTGTGAAGGCGCCGCAGCCTTGCAGCACCGAGCCTGTGAAAGGCTCAGGCCGCACGCTCCCGCTCAGCGCGGCCGCCGGAGGCTCGAGCGCCACCCAGGCAGCATGTGGAGGGCGCTGAGGTCCGTCCTGGCAATGGCAAGGCGGGCCTGGGGGACGCAGGTCGAGCGCGCGCTGCGCGCCCACCTGGAGGACAAGCTAGCGGCCGCGGGGCGGGCGGCCGAGGGCGCCGCCCCGCGCGCCGACGCCGCGGCGGCGACCGGCGCCGCGGACGAGGCCCGCTGTGCTGCGAGCGACGCGGAGGGCACGCGCAAGGCCGCTCAGGAGGCGCACGCACGCGCCGCCGCGGAGGCGCGGCGCCCAGACACGCTGCGCGCTCAACAAACCGAGGCCGGCCGCATGTCCCTCATGCGCCTTGGCAGTGCCCCGATATCTGCACAGGCAACATTCCCGCTGCCAGTGCCTGCAACTTCCACAGCTCATCACTGCTGCTGCAGGGCTTTGCGTGAGGAGAGGAGGCGGTCGGGCTGCGGGCGTCGCTGGGGAGCAGCCGGAGGCGCTTCACAGGGCAGCCAAGGAGCGCGAGCGTGCATGGATCGCCGCGCTTGCGCGTGGTCCCGCACGCCGCAAGGGTCTGGCTGGCCCGCGCGGCTGAGTCGCGCGGGGGCCCGATGCGGGCATGCACCGCTGAGCGCGCTTGCATGAGAGCTTTAGCGTGCTGCAGGCAGTGGCCGGGCCTGACCTGCGGGGCGTGCCGGCTAGGCAGCCCTATTGCTGGGAGCTTGCGGTGGGGAGATACTCTGTGTGCCGCAGGGTCAGGCAGGCCACATGGGGCCGATGAATACATATTGCATGCATAAGCACACAGGGTCATTGCACGAGTAAGCAAGCAGTGCAAGGCTGATGTGAGTGTGCGGGTGGGGCCGCGTGTGCGTCTGCACGGGCCTGCCGCTTGGGCGCACGGAGCATGAGTGCCGCAGGCCACGTTGTCTACAGTTCGTACACTGACGTGCTCTTAGCACGCACATAGACAGCTGCTCCCCGGTCTGTTTTAGGTAGATGTCAACGTGTGGAGCGGGCTGCGGGTTATGGGCAGCACATGCTGGCAAGGTCTTGCAGAGTGCCCCAATTACGCGCGTGGAGCCACATGAATGTAACTTTGTAACATTTCAAGGGCTTGGAAGCCTGATGCGACCTGGTAGAGGAGACCACAAACAACAACGAAGCAGCTGTGGTAAGTGTGCAGAGTACTGGCGAAAAGGTGTAGGCAATGCAGGTGCCGCGCCTCAGGCCAGCACTGCCCAACTTCCAAGCACATACCCGCGCCCCATGAGGCCGAGCAGGGCGCCTGTGCACCAATGCGGAATACCTTGGACCGCTCTGCCCTGCCGCGGCCGCGCTTGCTGCCCCAGGTGCAGGAGGAGGAGGGGGCCAATGACCCGGACGCCTATGTTGACGAGGAGCTGGAGGAGGATGTGGCATCAGAGCAGACGTCTGGGCGGGTGTGAGCCTGGACAAGATGCGGGGGCTTGGTGCTGGCCAGATGCAGTGAGACTGTGAAGCGCTCTTGATGCGGAAGAGTGCGCGTGTCAGTTCATGTTCGAACGCTTTTGCAGGTCCGGCAACTTTGAGCACCCCAGGCAGCCTTTTGTCTCTGTTTCAAGACACTGACTGTCTGTGCGCGCTGAGCCGCACAGTTGCATCTGCGGTCTTCAAGATGTAGTGAAGGTCAGTGAGCATTATGCTCTTCCCGGGTGCTTGCTGTCGCTACGCCTGCGTGTCTGCTGCTAGTGTGTTAAGATGCAGTGCGGAGCATCCACATTTCCACTTTGCCTCTAATGCATACAGCTTGGGACTCTGCAACTGGTGCAGACAGGATAGTGCAGCAGCTCTGAAACAGCAAGCCCATGTCTCGGCGCCGCGCAGGAGGCCAGCCACGCGGAGGCCTTCTTTGACGGGCCGCAGGCGTGGGAGGAGGTGGACGTGGCGGAGCTGGAGCGCATCGCGGTCAACATCGCGTGCGCCGCCGTGCCGTCCACGGAGAGCCTGGAGGTCGGTGCGCGGCTGGCGATGCAGGCGGCCGCCATGGAGGCCGAGAGCGCCGACCCGCTCGGGCTCGGCCGCGTCGACCCGCGCGGCCTGGCGCTGGTGAGCAGGACCTTGCTTAACCCTAGCCAGACGATGTGCGCCAAGCCCGAACATGCTGAAGGAGTGTCATGCTCAAGTTCTTGCAGGCACGTCCATAAGCTGGGTGCGAAGGTGGCTGCCCGCTGACGTCGAGATGTATAGGCAGCTGCCGCAAGGGCACGGACTGCTCGCGAGCATGTGCTGGCACCGAGCACCATGCATGCCACGCGCTGCATACAGGTGTCTGATAATGCATGTTGCCCTGGTAGAGGCGCCGGAGCGTGCGCTGCTGAGACACCGCGCAGTCGATTGCGCGCCGACCCCGGACCTCCGCCACACTCCAGTCAGCATGTGAGTGCCGCCACGCATGCGTCCCTGCTCCAGACGCACGCGTGACGCATGCACCGCCGCGGCAGGTGCGGAATGAGGCCAAGCAGCCGGCACTCGGGCGCATGCGCTCCATCGCGCGCGCCAGCATGGTGGTAAGCCCTCCTGCCGCGGCAGACTGCGCAAGCGACGCTGCAAGTGCGCTGATGCACGCAGCCCTGTACGCAAACACTCCTGCAGCTTACTGCGGCGCAAGCTCGGGTGCGGCGGGCCTGCACTCCTTTGCGCACAATGGTCAGGGTAGGGTAGCCTCCCTAGCCTCACATAGGGCGTCTGCACCTGCAGGCTCGGGTGAGGTCTGGGCAGCAGCGTGTGTGGAGCCAGCCAGCGCCGCACAGCCAGCTCCTGGGAGCCCTGGGCGCCAGGGCTCAAAGCGTGTCCTCCTGTCGCCGCGCGCGCCCTCCGAGCGGGCGAGCCCTGGCTCTGGCCCTTGCCAGCAGGCCTGACCCCTCCACGCGCCTGCGCGCGCGCAGACGGGCATGGACAGCGCGGCGCTGCGGCGCAACCTCTTCCGCCAGTCCGCCGCGCAGCTCAACCCGAAGCGCCGCAGCATGGAAGAAGCGCAGGCGCGGCTCTGCATGCGCCCCGGACGGGCAGGAGCAGGGCTGGATGCGTGTCCATGCGCCTCGAGGCGGTGGCCGCAGCTGCCCTGTCGTGTCGTGACGTGACGCCGTCCACGCCAGCGCTGAAGCAAGAGCATGCGTGGGCGGCAGCGCGGGCTTGGGTTGCAATGCTTCACGGCGCTGCACAGGTCGCTGCTGTCTGGTCCTCTTCAGGTCCGGAAAGGTGGACGCGCAGAGCATGTGCGGCGATGCGCTGCTGAGCGCAGGGCCGCGCTTGCAGCATGGGGTGCCGTTCCGCTCGGCGCAGCAGGGCAGAGCACGGCTCAAGGATCAAGGACAGTGCGCAGGGCCTGGATGACATCGTGGCGATGCGCAAGGACCGCGGCGGCGCGGGCGCCATGGAGACGTTAGTGCCGGGGGCGTCGCGGCGTGGCGCGCTCTACGCCGGCAGCAGCATGGCCCAGCTGCGCAGCAAGGTCCAGCCGGCCAGCGAGGCGTTCGACCCGGACGTCTACCTGGGCCTGGTGCACGGGGTGCGGCCCTCAACCGCGGCCCTGGTGCCTGCCTCGCAGCCCTGGCGCATACGCCTGCGAGCGAAGCGGCTGTGCAGAGTCTGTGTTGCTGAACTACAGGGCAGGCAGCGCTGCGCACTCTGTCAGCCCTTGCTGAGACTACATCGTCACTCAGGCCCACACCCTCCGCGGCAGCAACCTGGTATCGCGACCCCTGCTCCGCCCCTCCGCGCGCGGCCCGACCCGCCCCGGCGCCGCGCAGGACACCAGCCTGGTCGAGCTGCGCGCGGGCGTGAGCAACCTGCGCCTGGAGCTCAGTGAGCGCACGGGCCAGCTCAAGGCGCTGGTCAAGGAGAACTTTGACCGCTTCATCAGCTGCAAGACGCGCGCGCCCGCGCGCGGCCCTAACCCTACCCTACCCATATACCTGAACCCTATTCTGGGTGTGCCGGCCATGCCTAAGATGCACATCGGCCCTGCATGGCTGCATCTGTGTTCTGTCCCCTCCTCAGGCCCCTCCCCAAGCACCTGGGCTCTTCCCGGCTTCTGGTTGGCATACTGCCGGCAGGTCATGCGCGGCTCGTTGCCTACATGCTGCACTCTGCGACGGCCTTGCTGCAGCTCGAGCACAGCAGCTAGGAGCCTGCCCACAGATGGCACTCTGCTGAGGAGCTTCTCCCTGAGCAGTACCAGACGTGCTCGGGCTCCATTGGCTGCTGCCTCTTACCAACATGCACAGCACACAAGGGTCGCGAGCACGATGGCCAAGCGCGCGGCGCGCGCGCGGCGCGCAGCACAATCGACGACATCCACGTGCGCCTGCAGCAGTCGGAGCGCGGCCTGCAGCGCGGCAGCGGCGCGGTGTCCACGTCCGACATGGTCGCCATCATCCACGAGGTGCCGGAGCCCCGCCCTAACCCTACCCATCTGACATGGCCGCCATTGGAATCATCGTGGGTTGAGGTGCCACTGAGGTCCTGCGGGCCCTGCGGCACTGTGCCAGCCTGGCGCGCGCCAGCGCTTGCCCTGGAGCTCTAGGATTGCAGGCTGTCTGGTACGCCCCCCTCGGCAGTTTGCAGCCTGCGCAGACGTGCGCCGCGCAGCACCGCCGCGCACCGCGCCTGTGCGCCACGCGCTGCCGCACGCCATGAGGCTGGAGCTACGCTGGGTGCGGGTCAAGCAGCGCGCACAATGGCGGCCAGCGCCGCGCGCGAGGCTTGGGGTAGGGTAAGGCGGCCCAATGCGGCTAGCAGCCAAGCAGCGCTTGCGGCACGACCACGGGGTATTCCCCGCCGCGGCGCAGGTGCAGAAGGAGGCGCGGCACACGTTCGGCGCGCTGCTGGAGCGCGCGTCCGCCAGCGACCGCATCCGCGGCGTGCTCGCGCTGCTCAAGCGCTACGAGAACCTGTTCCGGCTGCCCACGCGCATCCGCCAGGCCACCGAGGGCGGCCTGTACGAGCAGGTGGCCGGCCCCACCCTAACCCTAGGCGCAGGTGTATGCGCGCTCCCAGTGAGGAAGTCCTGCAGCAGGAAAGGCGGGTCGGGGTGGAGACGCTGGTGGCGTGGTCGGGCAGTGCGGGGTGTGTCCCGGAGCGCAGGTTGGCAGCAGGCCGCTCAACGATGGGTGCGTCCCTGGGTACCAGCAGCAGCGGGAGTTGCAGCAGCGCTTGGGAATGAACGGGACAACCTGCACCTGATGACCATGCCAGCAGACAACGGCACGCACCAAGCGTTCTGCGCGCGCGCGCGCAGGTCATCAGCGAGTACCGCAAGGCGCGCGCGCTGATGGCGGACGTGGCAGCGCAGACCAAGGAGGGCGTGTGGCACAACCTGTTCCTGGAGGTGGAAAAGGCGCGACAGCGCCCGAGCCTGTTGCGCTGGGTGTTGGCGCGTCGCGCGCCTCTATTTGGATGGCGGTGTCGCCCTGCGAGGCTGCTTCGCGGCTGGCCGCTCTGGGACCATAGCGGGCCGGCCGCGCGCGCGCGCAGGTGGTGGACGAGATGGCGGCGCGGCTGTCGGGCGCGCTGCGCGACGCGGCCACCAGCCCGAGCGAGGCGATTGAGGCGGTGAAGCACCTGCTGACGCTGCAGGCCGACGGCGCGCGCTGCGTCGCCGACGCCGACCCGCTCGGCCTCTACCTGGACGCGCAGGCGCGCCGCGCGCGCGCGCGCGCGTGCCCCCGCTGCAGCCACGCGGTCACAAGTGTGCTCAGCTGCGGTGTGCGCGCATGCCTGGGCCAGGTTTTGGGCGAAGGAGTAGGGTCAGAGCAGATTGCGCGCACGCCTGGGCCAGGCGCGACTCTGTGTCTGCCGACCCGCCAGTCTCCTGCCGCAAGACAGCCAGGCATAGAAGCTCTGTGGGGGTGCCCGCACGTGCGAGTGGTGCGGCGAGGCAGCGCGACAGCGCCCCGGCGCGCGCGCAGGACCAGAACCTGCACGCGCTGATGGACGCGGCAGCCGAGGAGCACGTGGCCGCGCTGCAGCGCCTGGAGGACACCGCGGCCGCCTTCCCGCCCGTGCCCTCGCTGGCGGCGGATCTGGTGCGCCAATCCTACCCTCACCCTGGCCCCGCCGGGCATCCACGACCGCTCGGGCCTGGCCGAGCGGGGCTGCGGGCGCCCGCCTGGCGCACGCCCGGCTCTGCCCGGCCAGGGCCGGTCGGCGCGCCCTGCTGGCAGACCTAATAGTGCGCGCCAGTGCCCCAGCCGCCGCCCGTGCCGCAAGCTGCCGCGCCTGCGGACGCGCGGCTGGCGCGCCCTGGCCTCGACAGGCCTCTGGTGCGGGCGGCAAGTCGCAGCGAAGACATGCGCCGCTGTGCAAGAATGATTCTAGGCACAGCTTGCCGGCCTGGCTGCGCGCCACGGCTTCACGGACTCGGCGCCGCGCACGGGGCCGTCCCGCGCGCGTCACGCGCCCGCGCGCGCCCGCACCGGCACTGGGGCGGGCGCGACCAGTCCGCCGCGCGGCAGGGCACGGCGGCGAGCCTGGCGATGAAGCCCGCGGCGAGCAGCATGCCGCCGCCCGCGGCCGTGCCGGGCGAGAACATGGAGGTGCTGTGGGAGGGCTACGTGTCCAAGCTGACCGGCATCGTCATGCGCCACCTGCCCGACCTCTGGCACGTGCTGCACGTGCGCGCCCGCGCCCGCCGCCCGCCCCAGCCCCCTCGCACCCTATCACTCGGCCGGCGTGCAGCGCCGGGACTCTCTGTGCCCCGGATGCCTTGGACTCGCTGCGGCGGCCCGTGACGACGATCGAGGTGCCACGTGCTGCTGGTTGACATCGAAGGTGTGTGGGCTTGCTGGGGCAATGCGGGCCATGCTCGCAAGAGGCTGTAGCGCTCAGGCTGGGTCCTGGCGCGCAGGACAAGCTGGCGATGCTGATGGACATCTCTGCGTACGCGCGCGAGGTCATCGAGGCGGGCGCCGACGATGCCGGGCAGCTCGTCGACATCATCCTGGAGCAGTACAGGTGCGCCCGGGCTGCGCTGCGGCGCGCCGCCGGCGCCCGCGCCTCCCCGTGTGGCGAAGAGGGCAGCAGCGCGCTGCGTGCGTTGACCGGCGCACACTGAGGTTGCGTGCACGCGGAGGCCGCCTATGCGCAAGATTTGCTTTTATGATTGTGTAAGTCGTTGGCGCGCGCCTAAACCATGCAGTGCGAGGGGCTGCTTGCCAGCATGTTGAGCCACTGGACTGGAGCCCAACAGTGATGGTCAATAATGAGGGAGGTTCTTGGCAATCCTTTCCGGCGCGAGCGTGGTGGAGAACGCTGCACAACACACTGTGCTGGCACAGTTTATGAGTGTGTCAGCGCCAGACACGTTGTTACAGGCCGCCAGCTCACGCTCGTACACCCCTACTGCTGCGCAAGCGCGTGGAGGTGCTGCAGTGTATCCCAACTATGACACCTAGGATTCAAAAGGTGCAATTCTTGGAGGTCAACCCTATAGGGTACGCCCGCGCAGCGCGAGCGTGGTGGAGGCGCTGCACGAGATTTCGAGCGCGGGCGGCGGCCGCGCCGCGCTGCTGGGCGCCGTGCGGCGTGCCACGTCAGGCCTGCTCGCGCTGCGCTCCGCGGCCGGGCCGCCGGCCACGACTGCTGCCCTGCGCAAGGCGCGCCGCGGCAGGGCAGAGCTGCCTTCCCAGGCTGAGCCAGGCTTCTGGGCGAGCGAGCTGATTGCCTGTCAGCGGTGCATGAGGGTGCGCTCCGTGAATGTGTACCTCATGCGCATGCGCAGAATGCCGTCATGCGCGTGTGGCGAGCACGATACAGAGCCGCAACCTGTGCCGGCAGTCTACTTGACGTAACCCTGGCCGACCACGAGCCACACACGGGACCAATGGCCGCCCACAGCCCAGCCACCGGCCCGCGCCGACCCTGACAGGTTAGGGTAGCGCAGGTGCTGGAGGCGGCGGCCGCGCTGGCGGTGCAGCAGCTGGCTGACGAGCGCACGCGCCTGGTGTCCGCGCTCGGCGACGAGGAGGACTGGGTCGTCCTGCCGGCCTCGCTCAAAGCGGGCGCGCGCCCGCGGCCCGCCGCGCCGTGTTTGCGGGCCAAATAAGAAATGATATGCGCGCATGCCGCGCGAATACAGACCGAGCTGCAGCCGCACACCTAGCATGTTCGCTTGGCATGCTCTGCAGCATGCTCGCTGGCCGGCCTGCCAGCCGGCTCAGGCCTTCAGGCAGGCTGCTTCGCTGATGCACCATCCGTGGGCATGGGCCTGCGCTCTCCTGCTGAACGAGTGAGGTGGCGCTGCGCTCCTACACAACTTGGCCCCGCCTCTGAAAGGCGGTCCTGCGCGCAATAGGACAGGCCACGAGCAGAGTATCAAGCTGGGGGTTGGGCCGGCGTCAAGCCAACGCCGATTGAGACCCTGGACCTGACCCTGACCCTGACCCCGACAGGCAACCCAATGAGCGGCGCGCCCGCGCGGCTGCGGAGCGCGCTGGCGGGCGGCCTGGAGCTGGTGGAGGCGCTGGCGGCCGAGGCTGCGCGCTCGGACGCGCCTGGCGGCGCGCCGATCGACATTACGGGCGCGCGCCGGCGCCTGTGGTGCTGATGGGATAAACCCAGGGGCACAGGGTCAGCATCCTGAGATGCAGAACGGGACAGTGCAACAGGTTTGAGTTGAGCTGGGTGCTGGGTTTGAGGCTGTGAACCCAAGTTCTTCGTTAGCGGTGTTGTAATTGAATGTTAGCGCTGGGAGTGGTGCACATCGGCAGCGCGGGTGCCAGAAGCCAGCGCCGGCGCGCGCGCGCAGGCCCCGTCGCGCTCGCGCTGCGCGCGGCGCTGTTCGAGTCGTTCACGCTGTTCGCCGCGGCGGTCGACCAGCTGGCCGACAGCATCAGCGCCGGCGGCGGCGGCGGCGCGCTGCGCGCGCTCGCGAACGGCGGCGGCGCCGACGGCGCCACGCCCGACCGCAAGCTGCTCGTGCTGCTGTCCAACTGCGCGCACGTGCGCGGCGCCGTCCTGCCGGGCCTGCTGACGCGGTGCGCCGCGCCTGCCGCGGGGCGTCGCGGCAGCTCCGTGATGCAGTGCAGTGACGCGTCCTGGTCGACGCAGGCCACAGGACTTGCGCGGCCTACTGTCGCGTGACAGTGTTCACAGTGGGAGCACGGTGCACAGTGCGCGCCTGGCTGCCGAGAGCCCGCTGCGCGAAGCTGCTGAGGCTGCTTTCGGGCAGACGTGGGCACGCGGTTGCCCCGCGGGCTTGCTGCGCCCGACCGGCTGCCCTGCGTGCTGACGCGCGAGGACAGCGGCGCAGTGCTTGCAGTCGGACAGGTGCAAGCTGTGACCACGCGGCCGCCTCACCTGACCCATGCGCCTGTCCTGACACAGCGGCCAAGCAACGCCCTCGCACAGCGCGGGTGGCTGACGGCGGCAAGGGGCGGCGGCAGCACCCAGCGACAGCGTGATGCCCTGGGATGCACGCGGCAGCACTGAGCCTGTGCGTGACGGCGCCGCGGCTGCCAGCAGTGCGAGCCCTCTGCCGGCGCCTGACGCCGCGGCGAGCGGGGCAGGTTTGGCGCGCTGCTGGAGGCGGACGGCGCTGCACAGGAGTGCGCCACCATGGCGGAGGAGTGCGCTGCGGACCTGCAGGAGGTGCGCAGTCCCCACCCTGCCCCGCCGCGCGCTGCATACCTGACCTGACCCTATACCTACCCCGGCACTGCCTGGCTGCTGACGGCTGCGGCGCTCGGCGGCGGCAGGTGGAGGGCCGGCTGGCGGACGCGTACGTGGCGGTCCAAAGCGGCCGTGCTGATGAACGTAAACCTGAGCTCATGGCATTGCACACAGGTGGAGGGCCGGCTGGCGGGCGCGTACGTGGCGGCCAAGGCGGCCGTGCTGGACGACCGGCTGGAGGAGCTGCTGTTCCTGGACGCGGGCGCGGCCGGCCTGGCGCCGCTGCCTTCCGGCGTGCGCGGCGCGGCCATGGAGCTGGCCAACTGCCTGGTGCGCGGCACGCGGTCCCTCCTGGCCATATTCAAAGCGCGCCGATCTCCCGGAGATGCTGACCCCTGCCCCTGCCAAATCGCCGGACGGGCCGCTGCCGCTGAGCGGCGTGCGCTGTGCGGCCGCTCAGCTGGCCAGGCGCCCGGGGCGCGGCCTGAAACGTGGTGGCCGAGCTCATGGGAGTGCGCTGCTGGTGACTGCAAACAGGGCCAACCCGTCACCTCTGCTGGGTGGGCGGCATGGGCCGGCAGCGCTGACGTGGTCATGCGTTTGCCTGGCGCACGCTGCTACAACGTGCATCCTGCTGCACTAAGGTATAGGCGGCTCTGGTCCCATGACGGAGGTGTGCCTTGCGGGCCACACGCGCACCCGCCAGCATGCAGCAATGTGCCTCGACCTGGTAGATGCCGCCGTGCGCAGGGTCTGGCGCGTGGGCAGGGCCAGGGCTGACAGCGTGGCCAGTCGCGTCCACACAGGAGCGTCCACACAGGAGCCGAAGGGCGCCGCGCGCGCGCAGGTGGCGGTGGAGGCCGAGACGCTGAGCAGCGCGCCGGGCCTGCGGCGGCGCGTGCTGGGCGAGCTGCTGCAGCACCTGCTGGACGGCTTCGCGGACGCCGTGCCCGGCCACCTGGAAGGTGCCGCCGCCGCCGCGCGCCCCGCTGCCTGGCTCGCTAACCTGCAAGGTTAGGGTTAGGGGTTTCAGGGCAGCGTGGCATGCATTCATGGGGCTTGGGAGCGCCTCGACCCGCAGCGCTCACCGCCGTGGCGCGGGGGCTGACGCCGCGCGCCGGGGCGGCGCGGCCGTGCAGGCGCCAACTTAGGCAGCGCGCTGCAGCTGGCCGTGGAGCTTGACTTCCTGCAGGCCGCGCTTGCGCCGGTGCCCGCGCCGCTGGAGGCGGCGTTCGCGGCCGCGCGCGCGCCCGTCCTGGGCCGCGCCGCGGGCGCCGCCGAGGACGGCGCGGACCCGCTCGCCGGCACGCGCCTCGAGCGCTGGCTCAACGAGTCCGGCGAGACGAGCCCCAGGGCGGGGGCGCCGGCGCCGGCGCCGCGCGCGGGCAGGATGGAGGAGCGGCTGGCGGCGGCCGCGCGCGCGCGCGGCGCGGCGGCGGTCGCGACCGCGCGGCTCAATGTGGCGTGCTTCCGCGAGGGCAAGCCGCGGCGCTGAGGGGCGGCTGTTTGAACGCTGGTGCTTGGAGGCGCCCCCGTTGTCCAGGGCTGGCGCCTGTGACGACTTGTCCTTATAGGTGTTGGTCGCACTGCAAGCCCACCTCACCGGGCCGGCCGCCGCGCTGAGCATAAGTGGGTGGACCAGCCCCCCTTCCAGTGCTTTCTCTGGTTGCTTTTTTGCAGTTTGCTGCAACAATTGTCTTTGCTTGCAACAACTTCGCATGGGGTGGTGGTAACATTTGTATGCCACTGCTGATCGCAGTGCTGCGCTCGCAAGTTTGTGCTCTGCCCAGCAAACAGCTGGCGTCTGCGCGGCGCCGCTGCGGCGGCGGTGGCCAGTACCAGTAACAGTGCTGTGCAAGTACCAGGCAGTGATTCAAGCTCCCTGCCTTTCTAGGAAGCAAGCTGCCTACTTGCGTTCTACTGGCCGTGCAGCCAGCACTCACCTGTCCAGCTGCGCCCCAACTGCTACAAAAGAAGTGGCAAAGCCCCCGCCTCCTTTCAGGCTGTAATGCTCGCGTACGTGGAGGGAGGTGCCAGGCACACCAAGTGGATGGTAAGCCCACAAGTCTGCGTGGAATGGCATTAGGCAGTGAGCTACCGCGCACATACTCAACCAGTCCAAGTTGTAGTCCAACCTTCAGGTTTGGCCAAACAACGCGTACCCAAAACACGCACGCTTGCAAGTCCTCATACAAGGGGCTTGGGGCTCGGGGGCGCGCGGGCCAGGGGCAGCTGGGCAACGTGCGCGTATCTTAGCAGCGCAGCAGGTTGTCTGCAACATGCTTAAGGCGTCGTGGGGCGGCCAGCGGCAGTGGCAGTATACAGACTGTGCACTGCAGGGCGTCACAGTGTGAGGCTTGGCAGCCAAGTTGTCTTGCGAAACACCGTCCTGCTCCTTTCGCGCATGCAGCGGAGTGCTTCACAGGACTTGCTAAAGTGTTGCTTTGCGGGGTGCACGCTTGCGGGGTGCACGCTTCACAGGACTTGCTACAGTGTTGCTTTGCGGGGTGCATGCTTGCTTATGCAGCGAGCTGGTATGCCAGCATGTGCGTACTGTTGCCGATCATGTGTCGGCGCTACTCATGAATAATGGCCCCGTGGGCGTAAAAAAAAGGAAAAAGCCATCATTTTAGGGCGGCATAGGTCAACTACCACGCCGAGGCGAGTGAGCGCCCGATCTTTGCAAGCCTGAACACGCTACGTATACTAGAGGCTTTGCAAGTGTACGTTTCGCTTCGTGCGTGGGAGATAGTCACGAACATCACTAGATCACTAACAATAGTACGACAACTTCTCGTGTATGTGCAAGGTGGGTGGGACCTGCCGACGAGCTGTTGGCTTTGCAGGACGGTAGCCGGCAAGCACAGGAAGCCGCTGCGCCGTGCATCGTCGAGTTTTCGGTCTGGACGAGGTTGTGCAGCTCCCGGCTGCAAGGTCGGCAGCGGCGCTGCGTAGCTGCTGATATAGCGGTGAGTTCCACCAGGCGCCCCGCACAGCGCCAACTGCTTGCGGTTGTGTCCAAGGCGATATCAAGTGCATCATGCGCACATAACCCCGCCCGCCCCCACCCCACCGGCCCCGCGCCCCATCGCCAGGCCTGCCCTGCAGCGGCGCGCCCACGGACCTGAGAGTGGGGCCCCTGCTCACGCAGGACCAGGGAGGTAGAGAGGCAGGGCATAATGAGCGGCTATGGCATGGGTCGGCTGCGACGAGCGCTGTCGCTGCGACGTCCGACGGCGGCGCGCGCCGTGGAGTTGCCCAACGCCGCGCCCAACCCCAAGCTGGGGCTGCCCAGCGCGGGGGCGTTGCAAGCGGGCGCGCCGCTGCCGCTGCCAGACCCTAAGCTCGCGGCGGAGAACGACGACGCGCAGCCGCCGCCCGGCTCGTGCGCGGCGGCCCTGGCGGAGGAGCGCTGGAGCTTTGACAACCCGCCGCCCTGGCACCGGCAGTTCTCGGTGCGCGCCGCAGGGCCGCGGCTGGCCGCGCAGCCGCGCTGGCGCTCCCACCGCAGCCGGGCGCCCTGGTGCCAGGCTAGCTCTGCTCACAGTCTGCATACACTGCACCAGAGGCCTCCAGGCACTGACATGCAAAAGGGGGGCCCGGCAGGTGCGCGGGACGATAGTGGGCGCGATCATCTCCGTTGCCCTCAGCTTCATCATCATTAAGGTGCGCCGTGCGCCGCCCGTGCTCGGCTGGCAGGCTTCAGCCAGGGGCCGCAGCGGCTGACCGCTGCCCGCCGCTTTGCAGCTGGAGCTGACGACGGGCATCATGCCGTCGCTGTCAATGGCGACGTCGCTGATCGCGTTCGGCCTGCTCAAGGCCTACACAGCGCTCATGACGCGGCTCGGCTGGAAACACGCGCAGTTCACGCCGCAGGCATGCCCTCGCCCACGCCTGCCTGCAATTTCCTGTCCCTCCCCGTCGACTGTGGTTGCGTGTCGTTCTTATGTTGTGTCAACACGCACTGTGCTGGTTGGTGGCACGGGAGCGTGCGCGCTCCACCCGTGCACTGCAGGGCAGCGTTAGCTGTATGGTGGGCAGGGCCGCATGCGGTGTTCGCGGCGTGCACAGCACCGTAGCTCGCAACCGCACTGCTATGTGTAGGCATCCGGCGTGGAGCGCTCCAAGCGTGGGAAAGCATGCGCCAGCGTCCGCAGCATGCGCCCACTGCAGACCCACGCTCGATCACACGCGGGCGCGCGGCCTGGCGAGAGCGCGCCGAGCGGGCCGGCTGACGCGCGCCGCCCGGGCTGCCCGCGCAGGAGAATGTGCTGGTGCAGACGTGGGCGGGTTGCCTGTCGGGCAGCATCGGCATCAACCTGCTCGCGCTTGACCTGCAGAGCTACCTGAACGTGGGCGCCATCCCGGGCAACCGGCGCGAGGACGTGTACCAGCCCACGCTCAACCTGGTGCTGCCGTACTATGTCAGCACCGCCGTCATCGGCCTGCTGCCGCTGGTGCGCCCGCGTGCGTAGCCGCGCGCGCGCTTGTGGGCAGTATACATCCAGCGCGGCGGCGGCGTGTCGCATCGGCCCTACACGGTCGTCAGCGCTTTGGGTTGGGGGTAGTGACTGTCACGGCGGTCACGCAAGGCTTTCCGCAGCCCTGTGTCGCCATGTCATGGCGCCCCGCATACTCTCGGCCTGCAGGCGGGCTTTTTGGCAAGCGCGCCGCCAAGCAGCACCTCGCAAGGCTGGCCGCGAGCCGGGCGTGCATGCGCGCGCAGGTGTTCCTGCGCCACCTGTTCATCCTGCGCTACCGGCTGCCCTTCCCCAGCGCGACCGCGACGGCCGTCATGATCAACGGCCTGCACACCGCCTCCGGCAGCGCCAACGGCATTCGCCAGGTGACACCCCCCCCTTTCCGCCCCCAGCCTGCGCGGCCCACAACGCCTGGTTTGTCCCACGCGGTATGGCATAGCCTATGCTAAACAGAGGTGGATGGCAGGGACTTCGCCCTGCACCCGGTGTCCCTGGCGTGCGCCGCCACGTGCCGTCCTGCTGCAGGGCGTCCTCGCGCTGACGCGCACGAGCGCGGCGCGCCGCGCAGCTGATGACGCTGCTGCGCTGGGGCGGCGTGTCGCTGGCCTGGTCCTGTTTCAAGTGGTTCTTCAGCGCGTCCGCGTCGGCCGACCCGGGCGTGCCCGGCTGCGGCGGCTTTGCGTCCTGGCCCACGTTCGGCTTCAAGGCGCTCGACCTGACCTGGAACTTTGACTCCTCGCTGACCTACATCGGCGTGGGTGCGCCCCTGCGCACGCCTCCCTGGCCGCTGCGTGCCGCGCCTGCAGACCCTGAGGCCGCCAACCCTGTGCCTTGTCCTTCCCTGCTGACCCATGTTGGCATGGGTGCGCTGCCTCTTCAGCAGCTGATGTTTTTTTACTATGTTTATGTGCAGCTTGCGACGCGCGTTGCTGGTAGTGCGGCCTCCCGGTGAGCCTGCCAGGAACCTGGCTGCCTGGTCCCATTGTGGCGATGGAAGGCAGGGGGGCCTGAGGCCCGCGCTACCTCCGCGCAGGCATGATCTGCCCGCACTGGGTGAACTACAGCATGATGGTGGGCGCCGTGATAAGCTGGGGCCTCATGTGGCCGCTGCTGCGCGGCATGGAGGGTGCGGGCCGAGAGCCGTCGGCCCCCTTGGGCTCGCCTGCGTTGCAGCATGCGGCGATGCATGCAATCTGTGTGTTTTACTGGATCGAAATTTTTGAAAAAGCGAGCCTGGCGGCGTGACAGCGAGTATGTAGTAGGGTTGTGAATGCGTCCCAGCTCCCATCACTAGTGCTTGGGCGCCAATGCTTGAGCACTCGCTGAGGCGCGGCGCGCGACGCGCAGGGCGCTGGTACGCCACCGGCCTGCACGCCAAGGACTTCAACGGCGTGTTTGGCTACCAGGCGCGGCGCACGTCGCCGCGCCTGCAGCATGCTTTGTGCGCCTTGCCTGTCTCTGACATCAAAGCGGTGGCCACGGCGCATGAACGCACTTCAATGCTGCGGTGACACAAAAGCACACGATGCAGATACTGGGACAGCATGACGGCGGGCGCCCGCCAACCCTACCCTAATCATGTGCTCACCGCGGCAGGTGTTCATCGCCATCTCTGTTTTCCTCGGCGACGGCATCTACAACCTGCTCAAGACCGTCTTCCTGTCCGTGCAGGCGCGCGCGCCCGCGGCGCCCCGCCGCCCGACGACTTGTTGCGCGCATGCCCGAGTTGTCCAGGTCGAGAAGCCAAGAGCGTGCTGTCGATCTGCAGGAGGACTGCCTGTACGATGCCTCGCTTTTGTTGCCCTGCCTCATTGCATGCGGTACCCACCACCAGCTTTGCCTGGGGGCCTCTGGCGGTCTCTGGCAAAGGACACTCGCAGCGCTGACCGCAGCGCGCGCCCCCGGCGCAGTCGTACCGCGAGCAGCGGCGGCGCGCGCGCGAGCTGCCGGACGGCCTGCCGGAGCCGGAGGCCGGCACGCCGGCCGAGCGCGCGGCCTCGGAGGTCCTGCGCCGCAGCGACGAGATCTTTGCGCAGGACCGCCTGTCCATGGGCTGGTGCGCGGCCGGCTACGTGGCCAGCTGCGCGCTTGCCATCGGCGTCGTGCCGCTGCTCTACCCGCCGGCCAAGTGGTGCGCGCGCGCGCGCGCGCCTGCCCATGGCCGCCCCACGCATCAAGACCTCAGTGCGTTGTCGCACAGTGCCTGTCATTGGGGTCCACGGGGATTAAGAAAGAAAGTGCTCTGGCACGCTCATGGCCGGCTTTGAGAGGGCCAGCTTGGCATGGCTACCTCCAACACTACTGACATGAGCGCACTGTCACTACTGAGCAGGCTGGTAAACAATACGCTTTGACTTTCCTGGTCTGTCGTCAGCAGGCCAATGGGTGTGACTGATATAACAACGCCGATCGTGTGATTGTTACGACACAAGGGCCGCCGTGCGCAGGTACTTCCTGCTGATCGGCCTGGCGGTGGCTCCGCTGCTGGCCGTGGGAAACGCGTACGGCACGGGCCTGACCGACTGGAACATGGCCAGCCTGTATACCAAGGTGCGGCCGCCGCGCCGTCACGCACACGCGAACCTTAACCTCAGCCTGAGCAGCAAAACAGGCTCTCGCCGTCGCCGCTGGCCGCCTCCCTCGCCTGCGGCGTGCCGCTGAGCCTGCTGCTGGGCCGCTCGTGGCCTGAAGGACGTGCGCCCGCACCCCAAAGCCCCGAACACCGACGACTCAAAACTTGCGCGTACGGCAGCCGCCCATGCACAGCTGCCCACCCTAAACCCACCCCGCGCGCGCACGCGCAGCTGGCCATCTTCTCGTTCGCGGCGTGGGCGGGCGCCGACCACGGCGGCGTGGTGGCCGGCCTGGTCGCCGGCGACCTCATCGGCGGCATCGCCGGCACGCCGGCCGCGCTGCTGGGCGACTGGAAGACGGCGCACCTGACGCGCACGTCCGTGCTGGCCATGCTGCTGACCAACCTGGTGGGCGGCGTCATCGGCTGCCTGCCCGGGCCGCTCATCTTCCAGATCTTCTGGAAGGCCTTCCCGATCGGCGACCCCGCCGGGTGCGCGCGGCGGCCCAGCCGGGGTTTTCCCAGGGCTGCCCATCGTCCAGATCCTCTGGACGGCGTGTGCGGTCGGCGGCCCCATGGGGCGCGCGCGGCGGCTCAGGGTCGGGGTTTGCCCTGGCCGCTAATCATCCAGGGCTTCTGGAAAGGCCATCCCGGTCCGCGACCCCTCGGGGTGCGCGCGCGGCCCAGCGCGCCGCGCGGCCGGCGACAGGGGTCGCAGACAGTTGCTGCTGCCGTGTGGGTGTAGGAGGAGTGCAGCGGGCTGTCTGTGGGAATGCCAACGCGGAGCACTCGCCTGCAGTCCCCAGAGTACTTGCGCAGCAGCCATGCCAACTGATAAGTGCGTGCACAGCCTCTGCGGTCACTTCCGTCATGGCGTCACGCACGCTTCTTGTCACACAGCGCGCGCCTGCATGCCGCACGACCCGAGGCGCAACGCTGGCGATGTCATGCAGCAGCCGCCGATGCGTGCGGCAAGCAAACAGTCTTTCCGCTTTAACGGGAGGAACTGTGGGGCGTGCGCGGCAGCGAGTACAAGGTGCCGTACGCGAACATCTATCGCGGGCTGGCCATCATGGGCACGCAGGGCTTCAGCGCGCTGCCCAAGTACTGCGCGTACTTCATGGGCGCCTTCTTCTTCGGCTCGGTCGCGCTCAATGCGCTGCGCGACGCGGTCGGCCTGCGCTGGCCGCGCGCCGCGACGCTCATCTCGGTGCCCATGGTGCGTGCCGTCCGCGGCTGCGTCGCCGCCGCGGCTTGCCTGCAGGGGGCAATGTCCTTGTTGTGATGTAGTAGCAGCGTGTCAGTGTGATGTAAATGCAGTGCAGGTGCTCTGCGGGGCGAGATCATCTTTACCTGCAGCGCACCATGCCACCCACCTTGCCTGAACGGAGGCCGTGTGAGCAGTGCCATGCAACGCGCTGCTAGAGTGCGTTGGTGCATGCAGATGGGCCCGGGCTGGGCCTGGCGACAGTCAGGCACCCACCAGGGTCCGGCATCTGCACGCATGCGCCACATGTGTGTCAAAGACCTACGCACATGCCTTAATCTACCTACGCACGCGCGCGCAGGCGATGGCCATCCCGTTTTACATCGGCGCCAACGTGGCCGTGGACATGGCCATGGGCAGCGCGGTCAAGGCGGCCTGGTTCCTCTTGAGCCCGGTGGGCGCGTACGAGATGTGCATCGCGGCCGCGTCGGGCCTCATCGTCGGCGACGGCCTCTGGTCCATCTTCGACGCCAACCTGGCGCTGTTCAGAGTGGCGGCGCCGTTCTGCATCTCGTTCACCCGCGGCGCCAAGGCGCATGCGTGAGAGCCCCGGGGGGCTGCGCCGGGGCGCGGCGCCGCGCTCGCGCGCGACTGCGGTAGCCGTCTCGGGCAACGCAAGGCTCTTTGGTGATTTGGTGCCAACGTGGCGCGGTTCAGGGTGGCGGGGTCACTCTGCAGCAATTGCAGCCGCGCTGCAGCGCTTCTTTCACGAAATAAGGCCCAATTCCAGGGGTTGCTCGCCCAAGGTGACCGGGACTCGGGCAGTGGCCAGAGCTGAAGCATGGCCTCCAGCACTTGCTTCAGGGAGCTCGGCATGGGACAGCAGTATCCATCAATATGTATGCTCAAAACTTTGCGCTGCCGGAAGCAGCAACAAGGTCGCAAGCTGCGGCACGCCCTGTGTACAAGGAGAGGTGAGGTAGGGTACACAGCACATGTGGCGGTTTTGGCGGCGTAGTCTCTATGCGTGAGCTGCAGTTGGAGGAGAGTGCTTGATATGGCGCTGGCACAGCACAACCTATAACGTATTAATACCTATGTGTGCTTGCCAGCAGCAGAATTTACCTGCCGCATTACAGACCTGCGGCATGGTGATGGCATGCATGCTTGTGTGATTGCAATAGGAGACGTCCAGACACGCTCCATCTTAGTGCTAGGCCAGGCTCCTTTGCGGCTTTCGTCAGTGTATTGGTCGCTGCTGTTGCAGAGACCTCCCTGGGCACCCCGACGCCAGCGCTGGGATCGAAATTACAGACCACCCAGTGGTGTGGGGGCACCAGTGGTGTCCTTTGGCTCACCGCGCGTGCGCACCTGTCCAGCTATGTGCGGCCTTGCCCTGCATGCCCGGGAACTGCACTGTGCGCCCGAGCCAGTTTGCCCTGACGTGCAGGCTTTTTGCCCTGACGTGCAGGCTTCTGGGTGACACCATAGCTAAGGGGGGTTGCTTTGGCTGCCAACCCGGCCGTATCTTGGTGCTCGGGGGCCAGTGGCAGGCAGTCACGCACTGGGTGCTGGGTACATTGACAACCGGGCAAGACCTATTCTGCCAAGCTAGGAGCGCTGACCTGTGATCCTGGCCTTACTGGGTTGAACACTGATCTGCTTAGGTCACAGAATTTGCTGTCCCCGGAAGGTGTCTCGTGCTGTCTATGTTTTCTGTGTACCATCCATGTTGCTCCGGTGTGCGCTGGCACCGCCCCCTTTGCTTTGTAGTGGGCTGACCCAACCTGCTTTGCGACCGTAGGCCAGTCAACATATTAGCACGCGGCCCCCCGCATGTCTGCACAGGCTGGGAGCGATCGTCCGCGGTGAGTCCGGGTGTCAGACTCTGCTCTCATGCATTTTTGCGTAGGCTGCAAGTGTTTCTTTCTTTTCAGATATTAGTCAGCAGTCTGCCCCGCAGTCAAGTGCCAGGTTCCTGGGTCGTGTCCAAGGTCTAAGCGGTTCTGTGCACCCCATGTGTACTTAGTGTAAATGGCCACGTGGTACATTGTGTATGCCAACCAAACGGCCTTACAGTGACTGCGCCATGTACGTCCTGCACATAAGAACATGAGCGAGTTGAGATACCGTTTGAGGCCCCTTCATGAGCGGTACACACATGCCCCGTTGCCAGCATGCAGCATGCATGTTGCACAGCAGTGGCGCGCATGAATGTGGAGTGCAGCGCACCATGGTCAAAGAGCCTCCCTCGGAGGGCGATCAGGTCAGCCCGCAGAGGCACCCGCTTCCAGTCAGTCAGCGAACGGAAACATCGTGAGCGCCGTGAAGGGCGAGGGCGGCAGGACGCGCAGCCCATGCGGCGCCTGCACGCCATGGCTGCCATCCATACGCGGGCCCAGCTGCCACTCGTCCAGCTCATCGGGCGCCCGCGCGCCCACCCCGCTATCTCCGCGCATGCCAGCCCCGCCCGGGGCTGGCACGCCCCCGGACCCGGCAGGCTTTGCCGGCGCGCTCGACCTTCCGCGAGCCCCCGCCGGGCTCGACCAGCAGCCCGCCAGGCCCTGGGGAGCTGCGGGGAGCGCCGCCGCAGGGCGAGCCGCTCTGGCGCCGTCCAGCGACCCGGCGCCTCGCCCGCGGCCGGCCACGCCGCGCGTCGGCGCGCGCGCGGGCGCAGCGGGCGGGCGTGCTCGGATGCGCTCGGGAGCGGGGTCTGCACTCAGAGGGCCGGGCGCCGTGGGGCGCTGCGGCCAGTTGACAGGGAGGGCGCCGAGTGTCAGGGACCCCAGCCCTGAGGGCGCCGGGACCAGCGCGTCCGCGGAGGGCCTGGTGCTGCTGCTGGGGCCGGGCAGCTGCTCCAGCGTGCGCGCCTGTACAGGCGCCTGAGGCGGAGCTGCCAAACCAGGCTCGTGACGGGCAGGCACGGCGGGCGCGCTGCGGGCCCGGTCCGCCGCGCGCCCAGGCGCTGTGCGGGCGGCGATGGGTGTGGCAAACAGGCCAGGCTCCGGGCTGCTCGGCCTGCCCTGGCGGCCGCTGCCGCCGCTGCTGCCCGGGCTGCGCTTGCCGGCGGCCGCGGCGGCCGCGCGCAAGCGGATTGCGGCGCCTTGGCCCAGCTCCATGCTGTCGAGGCTGCAGAGGCGCCGCTGGGGGTGGCGCCGGGTCGCATACACCGCCAGCAGGACGCCTCCAAGGGCGGCCGCGGCCAGCAGCGCCGCTGCGACGCCAATGCCGGCGGCCGCCAGCGGCAGCGCCCATGCCTGGCCAGGGTCGGGCTCGGAGCCGCGGCCGGCCAGGCTCACGCCCGACTCCGCGCTGGCCCCGCCGCCCAGCAGCGCCCCGCTGCCGCCCGCAGGCCGCTGCGCGTCGGCGGCGGCCGGCGGCGACGGCAGCGATGGCTGCTCGGCGGCCTCCTGCGCCGGGGTCGGCGCTCCCGCCTGCCGCAGCAGCTCCTGGGGAGCGCCGGTGTTGCGGTGTTCAACCCAGAGGTGTGAGCGTAGCTTAGTGAGCATAAATCAGCGAGCAGCAGGATTGCCACCTGAGGGCTGAAGAACGGTCTGGAAGCAGGCCGCGTACAGAAACCAAGCGCCACCGTGAGCTCATGCGCTCGCACCACACTTGCAACATGCTCCGAACAGAGAGCACAGAACTGCGTTTGCATGCGCTGCAGCCTGCGCGGGCGCGCCTGCATGATGGCCGGCGTACGCTCCTGCATGACCTGGCCTGTGGCCTGCAGCCCTGCAGCCGCCGCGCCGCCGGCCGCGCCTTGCGGCGGCGCGCTGCTTGGCGCGCGCAGGGCCCCTGCGCCACTCTCTGCAGGTTCGCTTGGGCGCTGCCGCCCCGAGGTGGCGTGCGGGCTGCGCAGCAGCGCGGCCAGCGCGCCGAGCGCGCTGCCAGCCGGCGCGATAGCCTGCTGCGGGGCCACTGCCCCTGACGCCATAGGCTCTTCTTCTTCGCTGCTGGGTGCCGAGGCCAGGCCACCGCCGCCCGCGGCATCTTTGCGTTGCCGCGTTACGGACACCCCGGCGAGCGTGGGCTCGTCGATCTGCCCCGGCGCTCCGACCGCTGCTTCCTCGACCGTCACCTGCATCTCGCGCTCGCTCGGGCCTCTTGTGGCGGCATGCACGGCCATGGCTGTCCGCAGACTCCCATCAGAGAAAGCCTTGGCTGTCTTGCACTTTGGCACTCGCGGCACGGCTGGCCAGCAAGCGCCGGACCGCAAGCAGGTGAATGGCCTGGCCTGTCCAATCAAGCGGCAGCTCAACAGTAAGTACACGGACAAACATGCGTGCTTGGCCTCAGTAGCAGCCCAAGCATGGTTCCTGCAGGTGCAGGCGCAAGGACTGGTGCGGACCTGGACGATGACAGTGGTCGCGGATGTTCGGCGCGCCCGCGCAGCAGCCGGCGCGCTTGGTCCGGGTGGCTCTGCAAGCGTGGGCGCGACCTGCAGGTGGTTCCATCAGACACCGTACAGACCTGAGGGCGGCGTGCAGATGCATGACAGGACACACGGGCTGCGAGGTGCTGCCGAACAGTTGCAGGAGAGGAGGCAGAGCGCAGCAGCTTGCATGCGCAGACCCGGCAGTCCTCACAGTCCTCACAGAGTGGCCCGGCCGGCCAACCAGCATGAAACATGCACACGCGCTTCCTCCCATGCTTGTTACACGCATGCACGCAGGGGGTGCGCGCGTCCTGCACAATCACCGAGGCGCTGCCAGCGGCCGCCCCCGGCGGGCTCGCCGAGCGCCTGCCGTCGACCGGCGCGGCCGCTGCGCTCAGGGCGGCACCCGCATGCGCAGCGGCCGCCGCAGGTTGGCTGGCCGGCGCCGTGGCATGCAACCCTGCTCGCTCTGTGCGCGCCTCCGCGCGCGACCGGGCGTTCGTTGCGGCTGCCGGGGCTGCGCCGGCTGCAGCTGATCGAGCTGGTGCGGCGCGAGGCGCTACATGGAGGCCGGCGGTTGCGGCGGCGGACCCTGCGTCCATGCGAGGGCGCGGTCTGGGCGCGGGCGCGCCCGCGGGCGCGCCGAGCGGCAGCAGCGCAGGCTCAGCGGCCCCCGCGCCCCATGCGCCGCCGGTGCGCCGGATGGTCGCCGCTGAGTGCCATGAGCCGTGCGCGGCGGGGGGGCGCGCAGTGCCCAGCGGCAGGCCGCTGCCGTCGCTGACGCTGCCTGCTGGCAGGCTGTCCGATACTGTGATGGGGGAGAGAGCTGGCGTGGCTGAGCGGACGCCCGCATGCCATGCGCTGCGGACGGCAGGCGCATGTGCTGCGGCCGGTGCAGGGTGGCCTCCGCTGCCGGCGCCGCCGGCGCCGGCAGACAGAGCTGCGAGCGCTGCCAGGTCGCCGTCAGCGAGGCCGCCAGTCGCCGGCCCAGCGCCGGTGCCTTCTCGCGCACGGCGCGCCTCTGCTCGCTGCAGCAGGCCGCGCCTCGCACACGCTTCGCCTGGCGCCCAGGAACAGCATGGAGGTCCAGCTCTGGCGCCTTGGTGGCAGAGCAGGGTAGGCAGCTAGGAAGCATGGCCATGCAGCACTCTTGAACGTCTCATGCGCTGCCTCGCAGCAGCTCACCAGGTGCGCGCAGCGCACACGAGCCTCGCTGCAGGCTGCCTTCCTCGGCCAGACAGCGCGTTGCCAGCACAGAAATACATATCACAGCCGCCGCTACGACGGCACGCATTTCTGAGTGGACGTGGGCAAGTCCCAGAGGCCCGGCGCTGACGTGGACTCCTTGCTGGGCAGCGAGTGCACAGACTCCCACATTCCACCATCGGTTTGTCCAAGGCTGCCTGAGCTGGCCTAAGCCCTGCCTAAGCCCTGAAATTACTGACGCTCTTGTGGGCAGCTTAAGAGAGCCGGCTCAGGCTGTCAGAGTGTCTTTTTTTGGTCCCCTAGAACCTCGGCAATCCACCAGATGCACCGCACGTGTGCTGCTCTGCACCCAGGCGGCCACTGCTCTGACTGGCGCTACGCAAATGCTCTTGCAGCGCACACAATGATCGTCTGTTGTACTGTCTGCAGCGCGTATCAACACCTCGCTGCCAAGGCAGGCTCTGCGGCAAGCGGACGCGTGTCCGGCGTGAGCGGCTCACAGGCATGCATCTTGATGTTGGGACTCTATGGTGGCTGAGCACTTGCCCGTACTATCGCTAAGACAGTCTACTATTGCAGGCGCTTTGGTGTGTGCCGGCGGGAGGCAACCAGACAAACAGAAGCGCACACAGAAAGCGACTGACCAGCTCATCATTTTTGGCGCTGGTGCGCCACCGCTGTGTCTTGACTCACCAAACCAACCCATGTTGAGTGGTCGCTGCCAGCAGCATGTCACGCGTGTCATCAACTTGATGGTCAAAACGCGTTAACGCCGTGGTACTTATTGCCTGCCGCGGTTGGAGCGCAGGCGCGGGCCTGTCGGTGGCGTTGACGCTCCTGCTTCGGCTGGGGCGCTCTGGTGCTCTTGTAGAAGCGCTCTCCCCAGACGGCGTGCCGCTGCGCTTGGGCGACCTGGGAATAGGTGCTCCGCTCTGCCTTCTGCAGCTTGGAGCAGTGCGTGAAGCCCGTGCAGTGTTCCTGGCGCAGCAGCGCAAAGCGCAGCGTGACAGTAACAGTGTCGCACATCTTTGCTCTGAAGGTGACGCGGCGGGCGGCGTGCTTTGGGCGGTTGCGCTGTACTATTGCAGCCCGCTGCAGCTGCTGCTGCTCTTCCTGGGACGCTTCGAGACCGCGCGCCCGTCCGACCGCGTCCTGCGCTTGCTCGGCCGCGCCGCGGGCCTCAGGCGCGCCTGCGCCCGCAGAAGTCTGATGAATACTTCAGAACCAGCTCTACATCATGGCCGCGCTGCAAAGTGTGCATCGTCTCACTCTCTTTCGTACCCTTCAACTCAGTTTCCAACACTGATGCCCCATACAATGAGTGCCTGTGCGCTTCACGGTGCGCGTCTCAACATGCAGTGACAAGCTCTCTCATATGCAGCTCCTTGAGTCGGAGGGCTGCCGCCTAATGTGGCTGCGGGCGCGCAGCGTCGATGACCCTACCTATGCGGCGCCGGCATGGGCGCGTGCGGCCGGCGTCGTGGTGTTTGCAGGCGCTGGCGCGGGGGTGGCGTGGGCCCTGCAGGCGTCGCTGGGCGACTCAACTTGGAGCGTCAGCACCGGCATCGGCGCCTGCCTGGCAGCAGCCGTGTATGAGGCGCGGCCCTGCGATTTTTGAGGACCTTGCCGCTGGGGCAGCACCAGCACTGCAGCACTGCAGTACTCTGAGCATCCCTCAACAGCAGCTTGTTACCATTGTGGCATGCCGAGAGCTGCATAGCAAGTCGTGCGCAGTGCCTCAGGAGTCCGCATCATGGAGCAGTGTCCATGCAGTGCAGGCTGCGGGTACTCTTTGATATATCATTGGGAGTTACTGATTGCTGGCCGTTCCAGGTCGGGAGGCCAACGCGGCTGAACACAGACGAGGCAGAAGAGCTGGAGTCGCAATGGCAAGATTTCGGTGCGGTTTTGCCTGCATGACGCAGTTCACACCCATGAAGATCGATGTCGAGTTGTAAGTACAGGTCGCCTCGTGCTCAGGCAACACTGAAGCTGGTGCTGTGAGTGCGCTGCTGTGTACATGCAGGCCTGCTGATGTGCTGACGGTGGTCCTCATGCACGCGTGCTGCTAACATCAACCTGACTCTTGCGCAGCACGCTTCGCGAACGAGCGCCTGCAGCGCAGCGGGCGCTGTCACGAGAGCGAGCTGCGCGCCGCGCTGGGCCGGGCGCTGCCGCGCTATCGTGGCGCGGGCGCAATGCCGGACGGCCGGCTGCGCGACCTGGTTCGGGCGTGGTGCGGCTCCGCGCTAGTGGTCCGGGGAGGCTGATGGAAGGGAGGGACCTGCTCCGTACACATGCTGTAGCCTGTGTGGTGGCCGTCGCCTTGAGCTACTGCCATGGATCTCGCTGCGCGGCATGCTCATGTTCATACCCTGACTGTCGAGTCAAGTCCCGCTAGGGCCGCCACTACACCCGCGCTGCGACCTGCACTCGCAGTGCGGCGTGCTAGAGCAGAGCAGCACTCTGCGTGCTGCCTGCCAGCGTTGGACTGTTGCGTGCTCCACGGTGCAGGCACAGCGGCTGTGACCTGACCCTGCGCAGCAGTGAGCGACACGCGCGTCCCGGTGCAGGCACAATGGCGCGGATCGCACGCCCAGCGGCTACTACCGCAACCTGAGCGTGCGGCAGCGCGTGGACCCGTTCACGGGCGAGGTGACGGGGTCGCCGCCGCCGGCCGCTAGCGCACGGGTCAGCGCGGGGGAGAGGAGCGTGGGTTAAGGCCACAGCTGTGATCATGCTTGTATCCCGCATGGTTGGAAGCAAGCAAGTAAATTCTATCACCATGGTGTAGTGTGGTCGCCGACACGCTTTGGCTCGTCCTGTGGTGCTGCCCCTGCTCAGTCTTCCTTTTCCTTTTCCACACCTAATCACGCCATGGTCTGCTCGTCAGCGCTGCTGAGTGATCACAGAAGAGAGACACCAGACGTCGCATGCGCAGCTTTTGGTAAACCAGCCATGGGAAGTCTGCCAAGTGGCACGTAGCCAGGTTGCTAGAATGCCTAAGTCGTGCCATTTGTTCACAGAAGGGCTGCAGCCAGCCAGTCGCTAAGCAGACCAGAGGGCTTCTCTCACAAAAACCAAGTGCGAAAGCACAGCACTAAGAAGCCTTCCACAAAATTAACTTTCCATGACCGGACACGCGCCCCTCCGCAGCCGTCGCCGGTCACTCACGTCGCGTAATGGAAAGCATGCTGTCAGTGTGCGGCAGCTGCAGAGGAGACAGGACGAAAGCATGGCAAAGCACCTAGGCTGCAGACGCCGCAGGAAGGAATACCCCTCTCTCCAACACACCTGCGGTTGCCTCCCGCGGGGCAGCCGGTCGGCTCTGGCCTGCAGCGCTAAAGTCCGCCGCAGGCTGCGCCACCAGGCGCGCGACCAGCGGGTCCAGGCAACCCGCCATGAGCTCCATGCCCGCGGCGTTGGGGTGCAGGCCGTCGGGCATGAGGCCCTGCCCGCATGGCATGCCTGGTGTAAGCACTGTGTGACAGCACGGGAAGCCAGGCATCTGTAAGCCGGAAAAATAAGACACTGTTCCGCATGCACAACGCTGCAACGTGGGTGCACAGCGCTGGACAGCACAGGAGGAGGCGCGGGCTCACCATACTGTGACAGCTGTACCAGACAAGCAGTCTGATGCACGATTCAGCACCACAGGACAAGCAGAGCGGCAGCCCGAGCAGCGGGTAGCGTGCCTGCGCAATCGCCGCCCCAGCCCCGGCGCGCTCCACGAACGCGGTGCCGCAGTCGACGTAGTGCACGCCGGCGCCCGCCTCGGCCAGCGCCGCAAAGCCGGCGTTGACGGCGCGCAGGGCGGCCGTGCCCCGGTTGGGCCAGGCGAAGCGCAGGTAGGGCAGCAGGTCCATGCCGCGCGGCAGCAGCGCCTGCAGGACGATGTGCGCGCGCGGCAGGCCCGCGCGCAGCGCGCGCAGCACCGCCGCGGTCCTGCGGCGGCCCAGCGGGGCAGCCCCTGTCATGCAGGCGCCTCGCCCCTCCTGCACGGGTGCAAGAAGGCGGAGCAGCAAATGCACCCACAGCAGGTGCGTGCGCGGCAGCAGGTGCGCAGCACACCCCGCACCGCGGCCACCAAGCGGTGATCCGGCTGTTTGGCAGGAGGCTTCAGCAAAGCTGGATCCTCCTGCCAAGCATGCACTGCCAAGCATCCACAGCAACAGCAGCTGATACTGCGGGCTGTGTCCATGCCCGCACCGCTGCACGATGCCGGGCGCAGCTTCGAGAAGCTCGCTCGCATTGCGGTGGCAGTCAGCCGCGCCCAGGTCGTTTGTGCCGATCAGCACGAAGACCACACGCGGCGCTTTGCCCCCATCCTTCCCTGAGCTCAGCTCTGTGTCCTCCGAGACTGGCAGCTCCCCGTGCAGCAGGCGCCACCACAGGTTGCCGATCTGGTCGCCTGCGCGCCGCATGCGCAGGCGCACCCTCCAGTGGCCTTCTGACAGATCTACACCGTGGTGACGGTACGCTGCCGGTGAAGCAGTAATGCATCCGCTGCGCAGGTTGTGTACACGTACAGGAAGCATGAGCACGCAATCAGAATACAGTGAGATACATCTGTGTACAGGCTGCCACATGAAGCTTGGAGCAGACTGAATGTAACATGTCGGTTCAGATGAAATAAAGAGATGATGCATTAACTTGCTTTAACCATGGGCAAGAGTCAGCTTTGTTTGTACGCATGCATGCAACACAGGCCATCCAGCGACAGGAGATAAGGCGAGTCTATGTGTGCGCGCCAGCGATGGCGAGCACGGCAGAGTTGTACGTGCCAAAGTGCTTGCGGTAGACGGCCGCAATCCCGCGCCCGCCCGGCCAGGGTCGGCCAACCGATGTGCCCAGCCAGTTCTCTGTGATGGAGTCCCCGTAAAATACGAGGTCCAGGCCCTGCCACGACACGGCGCGCAGGTTGGCAGACCTGGCCTTGTTGCTCAGTAAAGCTTACCTCGAACTAAGGTGGCCATGGTTAGACAGAAGCAGCAGGGCCACAAGGTACCCCCGGACAGCCTGCTGCTGCGCACCTGACCAGCCTCAGCATCGGCGACCTCCTTTGCCAGCGACTCGTGGTATGTGCGCCACAGCAGCCCGAAGGTACCACCCCCTGGCTCGGGGCGCTGCACCACGCCAGGACAGTCGCGCAGCAGCACGTAGACCAGCAGCAGGGCCGCAGCTATCAAGCTGAGGGTGGCACCGGGGTGGGCCATCAGCACTCGCTTCTGCCTCACCAGCAGGGCATGCCTGGAGCCTGCTGGCCCACTGGGGCGCCCTGTCGGGTGTGCTGCCTCAACTGAAAGAGCCCACCCGCAGCGTCGAATAGCTTGGTCGCCAAGACAAGCTGTGCTGGAACCAGTGCACCGACAAGCACTGCTGTTCGTTTGGCCTCACTGTATGTTGCGCAGATAAGAGTCTAAGCCCTGCTGCATGAGGAGGCAACGCAGATGCACACCGCTGAGACAAGTAACTCCTCTGGTGTTGCCTCTTTCTATGATGGAAATTAATGCTGCAGTTGCTGGCAGCCAAGCTGGGCTATTCAAGCGGCCAGCGTCCAACGTGGGCCGGCTGAGCGACCCGAGGCGATGATACAGAATGAGTAAAAAAAAACCGTGTATCAGCCAACTTAACAGCCTCTCAACATGCGCTGCATGGCAGCAGCAGCGGGCATGGAAGACCCAGGCCTTTGAGAGGGTGTATGCCAGGCACTGGTACTGCCCGGGGGTGTGAGGAACGAGGAGCATCCTTGCTGCCATGTGCAAAGCTTGAGAAGGTAGAGAGTGAAGAGGAGCACTCAAGCTGCCCAGCTCTGCAGCTAGCAAGCATGACGATCCCATGAGTCTCAGCATGCAGACGCAACGCCTTGCTTGCACCACTCACAAGGCGCTGCAAGCACTCAGGTTACCTCAGTGCGCATGCACAATCTCCAGGGCGAGGCATTGGCAGCGATGCAGCGCTTTGCGCAAGGTGCAACGCTTGCGAAGGCCAGCACGCTTGCACGCCCGTGCAAACAGCGCAAACCAGAGCGCCGACGCACAGCTCACTGCAGGAGAGGGCGGCGCTGGTGAGCGCGCTTCCAGCGGGACGGTTGCTGACCATCTCTGACTGCGCTGCACCTCGACCCTTACTAACAGTCACCTTGTGTGCTCTGTGCTGCGCAGACCAGCAGCAGAGCGTGCTGAGGCAGCTGTTGCCCGGCCTGACACTGGCCGGCGGTCTGGCTGTGCTCGCCGCCCTGTGCGCGGTGCTGCCACCGCTCCCCGGCATGCCGCCAGGCGCACCTGCGCTCGCCTTTGCGGGGTTCCTGCGCCTGCGGCTACCGCGGCGAGGGCTGCAGCCCGGCAAGCCGGCTGCAGAGGGTGCCAGCGGCGCGGGAGGGGCCGGCCCGCGCTTACCAGTGCACAGGGCGAGGCTGGCCAGCAGCGGCCGGTGCAGGGATCATATGCGCGCCTCCGAGCGAGCTGTGGGCGGCAGCCGGCTTGCAGCCGAGGGTCCCGCCGGGAGCGGCAGTGGCCCCGCGGGCAGCGGCGACTCGGGGCTGCTCGCAGCGGTGAACGCCCCTTGCCTGACGTCCGATTTTTCCCCCTTTCCTCAATTTGTTTTATTGCTTTGCTTCCAGGTAAAAGCATGCGAAGCATAGATCAAGGTGTTCCACCAGTGGCACACTTGCATAAGTGAATCAGCATACAGACACGCTTGCTTTGCCTTGTCTAACAACAGGCACCGTCCAGCTGGTTCTCAAGCCAGAGCAGGTGTTGGGCAACAGCCAGCTTCACCGACCCACGCATGTAGCCATTGCTCGTGCTGGATAGCAGCGCATATGAGAGTCTGCTGGGTGGGCGCCGGCGGCGAGCGCTCCCGCGCACCGCGCAGGTGATGGGCGAGAAGTCGCTGCGCAAGGGCGAGGCCGCAAGCGGCTACCGGCGGCAGCGCTCCGACGGCCGCAAGGAGCACTCGCGCGAGGACCTGGCCGGCGGCGGCGCGGGCCTGGACGGCAAGGACGACGCGGACGGCGACGACCCGGCGCGCTCGAGCATGATGGACTCGGTCGGCGACGCGATCGAGGACGCGCTGGGCGAGCTGTCGCGCGTGGACACGGCGGCCTCCGTCTGGCTGCCCAACCGCAGCGCCAACTTCCAGTACTACAAGGCGCGCCAAGCAAGCGGCATGTATGCGGCATGTAGTTGTGCATGCAAGCCATGCAAGCCAGGTAAGCCATGCAAGCGGCATGATATTGTGCGTGCAAGCGGCTGCTGCTGCGCTTTGTTCTGGTTCTGCTTAGGAGACAGCGACGTTGTGCGCTTGCGGGCCGCAGCCGTCAAACACGCCGACCGTGCGGATCGGCAGCGCGGCGGTGACGCTGTCGGGGCGCGTGTGGCGCATCGTGCTGACCATCCTGCGCCTGCCCATGGAGCTGCTGTCCCTGGCGTCCTTCAAGGCGCAGCAGGTGCGCACGCGTGCCCGGCCCCGCCCGGACCAGTCGCCCATCCACGCGCTGCAGCAAAGCCTGTGCATTTAGATTGCCTGATAGACATCACCGCTGCATGCACGGGAGCGCGCAGCCCCAGGCAATGCGATGTGCGCATGCAACACATGAGCCTGTGAGCCAGCCCATGACCTCAGAATTTGCCGCTCTACATGTGAAGAAGCCGACATGGCCCAGGCGGGCGCGGGCAGGCGAGCGGTGCACCCGCGCGTGCAGATGATCAACATAGGGTCATAGGGTACATCAACAGAGCGTAAGTTGTGAGCACAGGGTAGGTGATCAGCACAGGGCAGCGATGCGCGCAGGTCATGCTGGGCTCCACGCTGACCAAGCTGATCTCAGTGTTTGCGGTTGGGCTGCCGCTGTGCCTGCTCGGCGGGCTGGCCTACAGCGTCGCGTCCGGCAAGTCGCTGCTGCAGGGCTGCCTGCAGGCGTATGCCGCGCTCTACAAGATCCCAGGTCGGTTCCTGGTCACCCTGCAGGGACCCACACACTTCCACTATATGCATGTATGTGGAGCCCTGCATTTGGGCAGCCGACAGCGCTGGCAGCGCGCACTGTTGCAAGCCCAATGACTCTGCAAGGAGTTGCTGCGGCGTAGTATCTGCAGCACAATGTCCGTACCTGCGGACTCTGGCGGTGCACCGCGAGCGGGCGGGCCCTGGGCGGTGCTGGCCAAGTCACAGGTTGCACGTTCACCTGTCTGTTTTGGTGCAGCGCTCCTGACCTACCCGGGCAGACACATGCTTGATTCTACATGTGCCCTGAAGCAGAGTCTGCTGTTTCGGCAGGCTGCACCGTGCTGGGCGAGACCAACGCCCTCACCGCGAATGTCATGAATGTTCTGTGGTGAGCTCCCAGTCTGCAGCGTGGCACAGGAGCCTGTGTCGCAGAAGTGCAAAGCACCATTTTCTGTTCAGCCATGTATTTATATCTTAAATGTAGCTAACCTGTAGGCCCATGCTTTGGTTACTTGTGCAGGCGCATGATGCTGCTGCTGCTGCACAGTCTCCCCTCTGGCGCGCAGGCTGATCGGGACGTTCACCTTTGCCATCGTGCTGGGTGTGGTGACAGAGGACATCACCAACACCGTGCTGGTGCGCGTCAGCTTCTACAACCACCTTGTTTTTGTGGAACCGTCCTGATACCACCATTGGAGCACACAAGATTCGAGTTGCTGCACGGTAGCACAACACAGGCCTGTAAATCTTAGTGCCCCGTGTCGTGTTATCACCTGCGAGGTGGCCACAGCCATAAGGCCATGCTTCTTTGCACGGTGCAAGGCATGTGTGAACTGATCTGCGGTGTGCATGCGCGCAGGCCATCCGCAGCGGGTGCGTTGCTTCCGACCCTGCTTTGCCTGCATTGTAGTGTGCTTGACCTGTTTCTGATTTAGATGCATTATGGGTGCACACGACCTGGGGCAGTGCGCATGCATGCCGTCCTGGTCTCTAACCTGCATCGGCAGGCAGGAGACGGCTGCCGCTAAGCACGCCGGCAGGCAGGTCGGCGCATGGGCGGGCGCACGAGAGCAACAGGCAGGCAGGCAGGCAGCGCGGTGCCCGGGCCCGCGCGTGTGAAGCACGGGCAGGCAGGCAGCTCGCTGCGCCGGCCCCGGCGCGCTGGAGGCGCGCGCGCGCGCGCGCGCAGGAACTACCAGGTGGTGGCCGCCAACCACACGCTGGTGCTCAACTGGAATGCGCAGACGGTGCCGCTGCTGCGCCAGATCGCCATCAACCGCGCCGAGCGCGGCGAGGGCGTCTACTCCGGGTGCGCGCGCGGGGCCGGGCCTGGCGGCGCCTGGCAGTGCGGCGCATCTGCCTGAGCTGCAGCCCAGTGCGGGGTCACGGCAGTGAACGTGCTTGATTGAGGGGACAGGGGAAAGGCACGCACCCGGCACCGCACTGTGGTTCAGTGCTGACAGTCAACCTCGGCTGAGCACGGGGTGCAGTGCGTATACAAGCACTTTGACACTTGTGTCACAGGCTGGCTGCTTTTTCACTGCTCGCGGACAGTCCGTCCCTACACGGTGCACCTCTGCAGCATGACAGCGCTGGGTCACGGCCCGCGGCAGTGCTCGCCCCAGCGCGGCTGCGCGCAGTGCTCATCATGAGTGCTGGCGGAGCACGAGAAGACCGTCCACTTGGGTCAGGGTAGGTCAGGTAGGGTTAGGGCTGCTGTTGATAAATGTGGCAGCGTGCAGGCCCGTTGTGGTGCTGGCAGAGCGCGACAAGACGGACATGGACGGCGAGCTGCGCCGCGAGCTGGGCAAGGACTCGGCGCTGGAGTGGCACACGCGCTGCGGCGCGCCGCACAGCATCGCCGACCTGGAGCGCGTCGGCGCGGGCCAGGCCCGCACCATCATTCTTATGCACCCCGAGGTCGGCGTCAGCAATGAGGCGCGCCGGCCACGTCGCCCCAGCTCCGTCCCGAGTCCTCGCTGAAACCAAGGTTGCACTTGCTAGCAAGGCCTGCCTTTCACTGTCTCTTGAACGCTGTGATGTCAATTGTCTGCTTATCTTATGACGCGCCGCAAGTACCCTCGTGCTGCAATTTTCCTGATTGCCAACGTTTAGTGACAGCGGCCTGTCTTGCTTACGAACAAGTCTAACGAGGCACGCCAAGCGCTGGTGACAAACGTTGTTTGTGTTTGATGTTGCTTCCGTTGTATTTGATGTCGTGCGCAAGGGTGCACAGCGCAGAGCGCAAAGCCGATGCGGGCGCAAGGGTGCGCAGCCCAGAGCGCAGAGCCGATGCGGGCGCGCTCGTGCAGGCGGGCAGCGGCGAGGGCAAGAAGCAGGTGGCGGCGATGCTGGGCGTGCAGACGCTGCGCGCGTCGACGCGCCCGCGGCCCTTCCTGCGCCTCAGCCCGCAGCACCTGGCTGTGCAGGCGCGCCCCCGGCAGCCGCGCAGTCACAGACAGGCTTCCTGTGCTTGCCTTCCGCTCATCTACAACAAAACACTCACATGCAAGAGAAACAAGGCACTCACTAGGATGTTGCGACATATGAGCGGCACCTGCATGCATGCCTTGAGCAGGCAGCGAGGAGATATCCAGCAGGGTGCGGCCAGCCCCTCAAACGCTCAGTTGTATATCGTGGCATGGCAGAGCAGCCGCAGCCGCGTGAGCCCGCCGCGGCCGCGCGCAGGCGCCGGAGGGCAAGGGCGAGGGCCAGCTGTTTGCGGCCGTCAAGCGCATCATGAAGTCGTCTGCGCAGAAGCTGGCGCTGACGCAGCTCTCCGGCGGGCGCGACATGAGCATGCTGCTTGCGCAGAGCGCCGTGTCGGTGCGCGCCGCCTGCGGGCAGGCCCCGTGCGCGATGCAGGCCTGGCGCGTACACTGCAGGACGGTTCTCTCCTGTGCAACGTCGGCAACTTTGCCTCTCCCATACGGCCAGTTTAGGAGCCGCAGCACACCGCCAAGGAAAGGTGGGCACCCTTGACCGGGAACTGACACATTGGCGGCCTGGGGCGCAGCCCGGCATCGCGAGCGTGTACTCCTCCATCGTGCAGCAGACCACCTCAGGCGTGGAGTTTTACATCCGCGCCTTCCCGGAGCTGGAGGGGCTGACGTACGGCGCCGCGCGCCGCGCCTTTCCGGTTCCAGCCCCCGCCATGGCGATGTGGCCTCACCATACTTGAGGCATTGAATATGCGGCGCAGACTGTGCAAGCACCCCGGACGTGTTAAGGTCAGAGGTCCGCATGGTGTGAGAGGCAAACTGACGCTGACAGGGTTTCCAAGCGCGCAAGCCCTGCGAGCAATGGCAGCGGCCTTACGGTAACCCTGCATGTTGCGTGCAGAACGCCGCGGTCGTCGGCTACCGCTCAAAGGAGAACAGCGGCGCACTGCACATGAACCCGGGCGACGATGACGTCCTGGGGCCCGGCGACTCCATCGTCGCGCTTGCAGAGACTGGTGCGGAGTCCAGTTGCGCAAGGTGTGGGGTGCCTGGCACCGAGGGTGCAAGAGATGAACCTACATAGCCGTGCTGGTGCACATGGTGCGAGCAGTACATCATGAATGCAGTTGTGATTTGAACAGTTGCTGCATGAAGTGCGCTCGCATGTCATCGTCGGTGAGTGCACATGTACTTCTTGCCCGAGTGTGTTTGCATAGTGCACGAGGCTTCTCAGCGCGCCTGGCGCTGCGTCCAGAGCGCGGCCAGTGACACGCATGCACTGATCGTCCGCCAGGCTTCTTCAAGCCGCGCGTGCCCAAGCGCGACACGGACGAGCACCGGCGGCTGGGCACTGCGCCGCCGCCGCCCGAGGGCCTGCAGCCCGAGCAGCCGCCGCTGCACCCCGGCTCGCAGCGCGGCGGCGGCGGCGACGGCGACGGCGGCAGCGACGGCCGGCCGCTCACGGCCGGCGGCGAGGGCAAGGGCGGCATCACGCCCGACGGCGGCGCGGTCATCGGCAGCACCGCCAAGAACGTGGGCGCCAAGGCGCTGGTCGTGGCCTGGTGGGGCGACCGCGACATCGGCATCCTCGCGCGCGCGCTGGCCACGTTTGCGCCGCGCGGCAGCCGCATCTCCGTCGTCGCGCAGGCCAAGCCGGATGTGCGCGGCAACGCGCGGCCGGCCTGCGGGCGCCGTCTTTGCGCGCTGCCTGCTTGCGAAGCGCAGGCAACTATGGTACACGTGCACCTGAACGGTCGCGAAGTTGGTGGGCTGCACTGCTGGACCGCCATCAGGTCTCATCCTGGGTGGCCTTAACAGGGCCGCCCAGCAGTCCGGGGCAGCTGCCTGGCTGCGTAGGGAGCTGGGTCACCCAGAACGGAAGATGACGAGGAGGCTGGGATGCCACGGCCGCGGCAGGCGCGCGGCAAGCGCAGCCGCGCGCAGGGCGCCGCATGCACCCGTCCTGCCACCGCGCGCAGGGCTTCCCGGACCGGCAGGAGCTGGGCGGCGGCGTGCGCTTTGCGTTCCTGGAGGGCGACCCTGCGGACCTGACGGCGCTGCGCAAGGCCGACGTGGGCACCGCGGCCGCGGTCGTCGTGGCCGGCCTCAACGAGCGCGGCGCCAAGGAGGCCGATGCGCTCGTGCTCACCACGATGCTGCTGGTGCAGGTGCGCGCGGCTGGCCAGTTCTCCAATGGCCATATTATGTAGCTCTGTGCTTTGGGCCTGCACTCCCCTGCAGCAACAGTGCGATTGCATCACGTCACTGCATGAGGTCTTGGTGTGCGGGCGGCTATGCAGCAGTTTCATGTCCATGTGCACTACTTGGGCCAGGCTCCTTCACGCTTAGTCTGCATCTTAACCTCCTGCTGCAATCAGTGCAGGTAGACAACATGAGAGTCTACTAAGTTAGTCATTGAGTGTTTCACATAACATGTGAGGGCACCTATGCTGGTGAACTGCATCCCACCAGCTGTGTGTGCCGGGGGTGCGCAGGAGCTGGCGGGTGCGGCTGGGCGTGACGCTAGCAACCCTGCGCACGTTGTTGGCACGGTGCGCCCGCGCGAGCCGCTGCTACATGTCAAGGCTGCTGTGCTACAGAAGCCTGCAAACTTCTGCATGCTTCTATGCTGCTCTTGTGGGATGCATTAATGAGATGTGAGCACGCCTAGCGGTCTATCCTCCCGCACACCCCATGCCCGGGAGTGCGCTGCATTCCTGTTGGTCAGCAGGGCGGCCGAGCTAGGCAGGCTGGCAGGGTACAGGAAGTAGTCGGCGGGCAGCGCCGTCGCTCTGCGTCAGCATGGCGCGACTGTTGCGGCAGGCGCGGCGTGTAGCCCGCTGCGGCAGATTTGGTAGCCAGGTCGGCAGAGATCGTCGTCGACTCCCTGCTGGATCTGAGAAAGGGGAAGCCTGGAATGTGGTTTAACAGAGATGCTCATGTATGGCGCCGCTGCGGCAGGTGCGGCAGCCGGAGACGGTGGAGGTGGCCAACTTCCTGCTGGACCGCATGGGCCGCGGCGCGGTCAGCGCGGAGCTGCTGCAGCCCGACGAGCTGGTGGCGGCCATCATCGCGCAGGCGGGCGCCCGCGCCGGGAGGGCCTGGTTGAGCTTGATTAACAAAGTCAACACTTCCCTCACACAATAAATAAGCAGTGAAAGTTATATCACAGCTGCTAGACACAAGAAGAAAACTGCCTTATGTCATGTTATCGTGCTGGCAGGCATGCATGTGAATGGGGAATCAGCCACTGTGCCCAGAAGCCCACTCGCCCCTGTTGCGCTGACAGAGCTGCAAGAAGCTCGAGCTGCAGCGGTGCTCACCCCGGGTGCGCACCCCATTGGCAACAGAGCCTGCTTCCCAAAGCCTGTTTGCGCTGCGAGCGGAAACAGGGTCTGAAGCGCGCAGGTCGCGGCGGAGCCAGCAATGGGCAGCCTGCTGTCGGGCTTCATCTACGCGGCCAATGGTGCTGGCCCTGCTGTGGCCGGGCTGCTGAAGTTGCCCCCCTCGTCTTGCCACCAGCAAGCCCGTGCAAACCTGTGCAATGCCAGCACACAGCGGAGGCAGCGGTGGGATGCAATGGTATTGGCTATTTCCTGTCCGACAGTCGCAGCATGTGACATGTGTATGTTGGGGTTGCCAACGCTGCTTGGCCATGATCAAACAAAGCAGTACTTCAAAAAAAATTACAATGCCTGTCATGTCAACCCGAATTGGTTATGACCGAGTAGAACAGTGCTTCAGTGCAGGCCCGGTGCCTGTCATGCGTACCTGAGCGAGCCGCTCGTGAACGTGCCCTGTGCTGGGGCGGGCAGGCCAGGAGATCTACCTGCGCCGCCCGGACGCGTACCGCCTGGTCGGCTGCACGGCGGCCTTCGAGCAGGTGGCGGACCTTGTTCGCACGCAGGAGCGCCCCGAGACTGCGATCGGCTACATCACGCAGGCGCGTTCCTGCGCGCCTGCGAGACCCGTGCGCCGCTGCACTGTCAGGCGGCGCTGCGTCATGAGCGGGCCTGAGTCACGCCGACGCTGGCCTGTCGGGTAATATACCAGGCATAGCCGCCTGGGTGCTGCCATGTTGTCATGGTGTCATAGTGGTCTGTAGTGCGGGTGCGGGGTCAGGCTTGGTCATGCAGATATGCCACTTTCATGTCTGTTGGGTGATGCAATGGTAATCCTTGCATATCTGGCGGCGCGCAGGAGGGCGCAATGCGGCTGGCACCGCGAGCTGCCAACCAGCACAAGTACAAGCACAATGACCGCATCGTTGTCATCGCCAATGCGGACACCTGATGGTCTCTTTCTCAGCGGGAAGGGTAGGAGGTTTCAGCGGTTTGACATCCACCCATACCTCTGCATGGTAAGTAGTGCGTTGCACATGGCTAAGCGCTCCTGCGTTGCAGAGACCGTTTAAACTCTGTTTTCTGTCATGTTGTGCTTGCAGCCAGCATTTGTCCAGCCTGATACGCTTGAACTTGATGATCCCCCGGGATGTATGCTGCAAAGAGCCAATGGAATTGAAACACCATGCACAGGGTAGAGCAGTCCCCCACTCCTGCATTGAGGGTGCACTGACAGGCTGCCTGAGCGACACAATTGGTACACACATGGCAGTTACTGCGTCTGCTATGGCAAATGCGCAGTGCTGGCATTCTTTTGAGGTCGTTTGCACTTCATGGGGTCTAGTGCAGACAAAGCACATTGGCATGCTCACCCGTGGGTGTTGGATGCATGTGCTCCAGGCCGCTTGATCTTAGTGCTTGCCCTTTTTTGTTTTTCATGTGGGTGTATTGTGTTTTGACTGCAGTTCTTTGACGGCTGGGTGGGTCAAGGACTGAGGAGGAAATTGGCCCCTTGCACTTTTTATAGCAAGTCGCTGGCCACTGATCTCCTCATAGCGTGTAGAACTGACGCAGTGGGCATGCCAGCTCAAAGACATGTGCAGCACAGCACTGACAAGCACAGCTGCGTTGATGCCCTACGCCTCTGTGCTCAGTCGAGGAGCGGCTGGTGGCCGCTTTGCAGGTCTTACAGCTACCGGCTCTGACTCCGTAGCAGCCACTGCGGCGCCAATCCCAGCAGCCTCTGCTGTGCATGTTTTGCGCTTGCGTGCTTGTTTCCGCCCTTCCTGCTCCCTCGCTGCATGCCGCTCTGGCAGCTTCCGCCGCATCTCTGCCACCTGCACGCTCGCATGAAGCAGCTCACCTGCTTTGGAGCACAATGGTTGCAGGGAGTCACCTGGAAGCAAGGATACCATCCTGGAACCTTGCTACCAAGCCAACTCAGCGTGTGCTCTGCTGCATGCCATTCAACATTGAAAGTATGGTAAGCAGCGGTCGGCCAAGTACCATCACTACAAGCGTGCAGCACAATGACTCTTGTCATTGACTGCATGCAGGACGGCGCGGCGTGCCTCTTTGGGTGCGCCATTGAGCAGAACCGCCTCGTCTGCGGCGAAGGCGGCGCCGCAGACGGGGCATGCGCTGCTGCCTACCTGCACCCCAGAGATGCGCCAGCTTTTGCTACCCAGGCATCAGTGTGGGCATCAGTGTGAGTCTCAGCTACTCCAGGTGGCAGCCCCCTCCATCTCGGCCGAATGGCCCACGCTTGTCAGAGAGCATGCAGCAAACATGCCTGCAGCGCTCTCATCTTTGCTCATGCGGGGATCTGCATCCAAGCTGTAAAGACGGTGGACATTCAGGTGCTCCCTGTCATTTATACAAAAAGACATGCTGCCGAGCAAGAACAGGAGAGTGGGCAGCTTTGGCACCTTGACAGTCTCCTGTTGACACGCATGGCATACCCTGCTTACGGGTTTGGAATCACCGAGCGGGGCACACCTGGCACAGAGCGCGCTTGCTCAGCACGTGCCCGCAGCGCTCCAGCGCCACAAAGGGGTAGCCGCGGCCCGCGGCCAGGTCGGTGACGGGGCACGCAAACGCTGCGCCCGTGCCGCCTGCCTCCCGCTCCCGCGCGGCCGGGTGCACAGTGAACACATCCCTGTCACGGACAGCCGCTAAATTCATATGAAACAAAGTCTGCATATGCATCTAGCAACCACAGCCTGCCAGACACGGGGTCTCCGCTGCAATGCTGGAGGCAGGTGCCGCAGCACATTGTGTCCATAAAAGGAGCTGTGCAGATGCCCAGCCGCCGCCGCCTTCACGCAGTAGAGGTGGTGTGCGTGCTCTGGCCTTCAGTCGCTGTGCGTGCTCTGGCCTTTAGTCGCAACCTCCCCCTGTGTCTGTGCGGTGCGGCACGCGGGGCACCTGCGGCTCTGCAGGTGGTCGAACGCGCCGCCGCCCTCGCGCAGCTGGTTGACGTAGCGGTGCTCCGCCTCGGCGCCGGCAAACACGCCGGCGCGCCCCAGCAGGAACTCCAGCACCGCCTGCCTGCGGCACGCGCGCGGCGTGTCAGCGCACAGCGTGTATGCACAACAGCAACAATAGAGTTGTTGCTTGAAGCAGCATCCCAAAGTCAGTGAGTTCCGACTTGTTCAAGTGCAACGCAACGGGACAGAGCACGCTGCCTCAGCGCGTGCAGGGTGGCACATGCATCCAGTCACAGAGCGGGGGGCGTCACCTGTTGAACAAGCTGCCCAGATAGTCGGCGACCAGCGGCGGCTGAAGGCATTCGCTCGTGAGCGCGCAGCAGGTCCACTTGGTGTCCCTGCACAGCCTCACCAACCTGCTTCAGCAGCGCTTCACAAGGTAAGCAGTGCCACGCGTGCGTCCAGGAGAATAGCCCTTCCGGGTCACCTGGAGACTCTTGGGCTGCCCTGCTCTTCTCTATAGAAATGTTGCACAGCAGTGCCGCAGCAGCCACTGTGGACACAGCCTGTATTTTTGACCAGCGTCTTGTTGTTTGCTCTTCAAGCTGCTATGTACAGCGCCACATCCTTCCATTGTGGCCAGCACCTTGTGCTCTGCACGTCCAGCTGCTTCTTCTGATAGGTGGTGGAGGCGCCCACGGCACCCCCCCGCGTGCTCCGCGTGCTGTCCGCGTTGGCCATCCGCCAGCTCTGCCCGCGCAGGATGTCGCTGCGCGTGATGTATGTGCCCCCATCCAGACCCATGTCGCACGGCCCCAGCGCGTTCACGTGCGCCTTACCAAGCACCGGCTGCACACACAAGCCCGACACCAGGAAACGGGTACTCGTGCTGTTTGCAGACGAGGTAATAGACCTGAGCCCACAAGTGTACCAGCACGACGGCAATGGAAGGTGGGTGCCGCTGACGTAGGTGTGTTGCCCTGTTGCCCATCCAGGTCTGGGTCTTGGTGGTGTTACCTGTAACACCTCTGTGTTATGGCAAGCATAACATATACAATAATATATATAGTAAGGAGCTATGGACGGCTGATGTCTTGTGTGTCATGGATGCGCCTGCAGGAAATCATGCGACTGCAGGAATGCATGCGCCTGCAACAATGCATGTTGCTCGTGTGCTTTTGGCACGCCTCTGGACTACGGCCCTCGGCCTTGCTTGATGCAGTTTACAGGCTGGCTTACAGACATGCATGCCCGTCTCGCCCCAGGGCGGCGGCACGCCCACAATTCACCCCAGACAATAGGAAAGGCAACCGCATACACTGCGCCAGCAGCAGCGCCAGCCTGCGCGACAGCGACGCGCAGGTCCGCGCCCGCCGCTTCAGCGCGGCGGCCCGCCCAGCAGCGGGCGCTTGGACGGCGAGGCGGGCGGGGAGCCGCTCGCATCGGAGTCGGTCGCGCCGCTGCCGCCGCCACCCGAGCCGCCCGCGCGCGCCAGCGCCGCCGTCGCCACCTTCGCCAGCTGAACCTGCGCATGCCGCGACCCTCCGTCTAGGGTTTCTGCAGCCCCTCGCGCTGCCGCCGCTGCCTTTGCCCGCTGGCCCTCTGCGCCGGCCTTAGGACACAGCCTTGCTGCAGCTCCAGCGCATGTCGTGCGATGCATGGCACAGGCATGCGCTTGAGAGCAGCCTAGATCTTGCATGCTTCTACTTGCCAGGCCTGCCCACACATGCACCTGCGGGACCGCCATCCTCTGCACAGTCTGGCTTGCAGAGCGAGAGACATCTCTCAGCTAAAAAGTGCTGCCCTTCCTGAACAGCGTGGGGCTGCCAGCGCGCACCCCTCCCACGCCGCCTAGCTTGGCTGTTGCTGTGGGCGCCGCCCGTATGCTGCCTCCAGCGGCTGCTGCACCGTCTCCTGCCCCGCCCGCTCCACCGGTCGCCCTGTAGCGCACGCGCGGCTCTGCATTTTGCATCCGATACAGTACGCAGGTCCAAAACGTTACCATAGCGCATGGTTGCTTTGACCATGCGCTATGGTGAGACTGGGCTCTCATGCACGCGGCCATGCTCTGCAGAGGAGCATGGCTGTGCATACATGCATTGGCCTCGCCGTACCTGGCTGACAGGTGGTGCGCTGCAGGTGACAGCTTCACGGGCACGCGAGGGTGAGGCAGCTTAACAGGCGCACTTCGGCGCTGCGGCAGTTGCCTCGCTGGCGGGCCCAGGTGCGGCAGGGGCGCGGGCGGCGGCGACCCGCGCCGCTGCAATCTGCAAGCACATGTGTGTCACAGTCAGACAGGCGGCGAGGTTGCGCAGAGCTTGTGCAATAACCCGTCACGGTGGTTGCTGACTATTTCATTGCATGATAGAGACGCTTGACATGCAGCATCATGCAGACGCATCATCGCAGGAGCAGTAGCGCTTTGTCGGATGATGGTGAAAACATGACTGCATAATGGTGCTACATGGAATGCATGCCCCATCGCCATGGACTGCATGTGCTAAGCCTGACAGCATCACAAGCCTGATAGCAAAGTCCTGCGGTAATGCACTCTTGCAGCAGGTTATATCTACGGTGTGTTCTCGATGCACGCAATCATGAGGCGCAAGGGCCAAGCACCTCCAGGATGGTGCGCGCTTTGCTGCTGCCGCCGGCATCCGCGGGCGCGCTTGCGGGCTCCGACCTCGCAGAGGCTGCCGGAGCGCCCCCGCGCGTCGCGCTGCGCGTCCGGCCAGCCAGGCCTGACATACGCGCGACCAGCCTGCGTCCCCGCCGCGCGGGCGCGGTGCCGCCGCCACTCCTACGCCAGGCAACCATGAGCTGAGATACATGCAAAGTATGCGTACCACAGCGCCCTATGCTCGCGGCAATTCCCTCATGGCAAGTCATCGCCCAGGGCATACCCCAGGCCACCGTGAGAGCCTATTCCGCAAACACTGTTTGCACGCTGTATGCTGCTTGCTTGCAGCAGCCATGCGTCCGGTGCATGAGCCCCTCTGGTTCAAAGCATGGTCTTGAAGGTGCTGCCCCGGCCTGCTCAGCGGCATGCGCTTACAGCATCGGCATGCCCCTGCAGAGGCTGTAGCGCTCAGGCAGAAGCCGCGGGCGCACGCGTCAGGCGCGGCGGCGACAGGCGCGCGCTTGTAGCGTGCGCGCTTGCGCATGCGCATGGCAACCAGCGCGGCGCCGACGAGCGCCGCCGCGCCGATCACGGCCAGCGCGACGCCGACACCCAGCACGCTGTTGAGCCCCGCGCGGCTGGCCTGGTCCAGCAGCGGCAGGTCGGCGCGCACGTACCGCGCGCACAGCACGCCCGACCTGCCGGTGCCTTGCTAGGGTCAGGGCTAGGGCCTGCAAAACGCTCACTTCCTGCACCGTCGGCAACCTGGAGGGTCCGGTCAGCTGATGGGTCACTGGCGGCACCGGGGACAAGCATGGCCCGCGCGAGTGTGGCGCTGCAGGGTCTGTGGGTGCTGTCAGATGCGAGCCATGCGACTGTTGAGCAGGTTGGTTGACGCGCCGCGCATGCACCAGCAGCATGATCTAATTTAGATCATTATAAGTTAGATCATGCTGCCACACGTCCCGGTCGATCAGAATTCCTAATCGACCGGGACGTGTGGCCGCCTGCCTGCCCAGTCCACATCAGCAGCCGCACCGCATATAACCCTCCGCGCACAGGCCGCAGTCGGCGCCGTCGTAGCCGACCCAGCACGCGCACGCGCCGCTGGCAGACAGGCACAGCCCTGCGCCTGAGCAGGGCGCCGCGGCGGGGGCCCCTGGGCACGCCATGTCGCTGAAGGCGCAGTCGCCGGGGCACCCTGCCGTGCGACCCAATGCGTCAGGGCAGTGGGTTTTGCATCAGGAACATAGCCACATCACAGTGTTTGCAGTGTGTAGTGCATACATGCACCAAGCAAGCGATCCTGGTGTCAGACCTTGCATGCGCGGCTTTGTTCGTGGATGCCTTGGAGCAGTGCACCTTAGTGATAAGGATGAGCATTGCGGCATGCCATAGGTGGCGCCAGCGGCGCTCGCGCACGCGTCGCCTCACAGACCTGTGTCTCCACCGAGCGCTCCGTGCTCAACACAAGATTTTGCACCGAGGGGCTGGGATTGCACCCAGGCGCGCGCTCGCCGGCCTCGCAGACCTGGTTGCCGCACACCGCCGCGCGCGCCACGCGCCGCACGCCCGCTAGCAGGAACAGCTGGCTGCCCGCGGCCGCGCCCAGGGCGTCCTCCAGCGCGCGCGTCGCCGCGGACGCGCGCAGGTCCTGCAGGGGTTTGCAGACCCTCTGCTAGGGTCAGGGTGTGATCAGCAGCACCCGGCTGCCGGCGTCGGCGCCCGCCGCGTCGTCCAGGGCGCGCGTGACCCACTGCGCTCCAGCGCTTCCAAGCAACTGCGGCCGTGTCGTGCAGCGCACTCAAGCGCAAGTTCCAGACGCCAGCGCGCTGCAGGGCCAAGCAATGTCCGCCGCGGGCTTTTGCACACGTGATTGGAGAGGCATAGTAGCGGATATAAAGCAACTCCATGGTAGTAAGCCCTTGAAGAGTCCCCAGGTGTCACTGCTGGTGCGGCGCATGCACGGCGCACCACCGGGGCGTTGTACGAGTCGGACGGCGCGGCCAGCAGCTCGGCGCGCAGGGCCACCTCCGCGGCCGACTCGCTGATGGCGGCGCCCGGCGCGAGCGCCAGGTCGGCGACGGCCAGGTGCGACACGTTGAGGCCGACCACGCCGCCGACAAACGCCTCCAGCATGCGCGCGAGCGTGAGCTGGCCCAGGCTGAGCAGCGCGGCCGCCTGCATCGCCTGCGCGCGCGCGCGCCGCCGCAGGCCGCTGTCGCACGGCGTGTCCGTGGACTTAAGTGGGACGCTTCCAGGTGTGCCCGCCCGCCCCTGACACCAGGTCCAGCAGACTAGCAGTGCAGAAATTCAGTGACCACAGGAGCTCGTGTGCCCGCATATGCGGAGCAAAACACCCTACCCTTAACCTCACCTATCACATTTGCAGCGTTTGAGATGCGCGCCTTGATGTCCAGGACCATGTGGAGCGCACAGGACCTAGCGTCGCCGTCGCACACGCCGCACTCGTCCAGCTGGCCGCTGCGCGGCCGCGCAGCGGCAGTGTGATGACACAGTCGTCCATCAGCACGCTCGCTGGCTCGTGACGCCCTACTGCTCTAGCTCCATATGCTGCTCAGCCAAACAGGTGTGCTGCAGGGCTTGCGACACGCCAGTGTTGACAATGGCCGAGGAGCATAGCCGAACTGGACTGAGCAGCTCCGGGTTGCACAGGGTCGGCAGCCGCCGCGCCGACCAGGGTGGTGACCTGACGCAGCAGAAGCCGCCGGCGTCCAGGGCGGCCGACGGGCAGCAGGCGCCCTGCGCGTCGACCGCCCGCGCGGGCCCGTCGCAGTCGCCGCACGCGTCCAGCAGGCCGCTCGCGCAGCACTCGGCGCGCCGGTCCAGCGTCGCGCCCTGCCCCAGGCGCGCGCCTCGGGCCGGCAGCTGTGTGTCACAGGTGCTGTGGCCGGGAGGAGGGGCTCTTGTATGCAGCCGCGAGGCAGACACACTGGCTCGGAGGGCGCCAACCCAGGGCCCTCCTCACACTGATGACGCTTGGAACAAGCCTGACATGAACAAAAGCAGTCCTCAAGGGTTCCTGACGACTGATCACAGAGCAGCCATGCGCCGCACTGCAACGTTATATACCACCGCGATGCCAGGGCCGCACCGCAGCGCAGCAGGCGCCGCTGGCCGCGACCACGCCGGCGGGGCAGCAGTTGCCGGCCGCGTCCAGGATGCCCGTGCAGGCGGGCGGGATCTCGCAGTAGGCCCCGCAAAAGCCCGGCTGGCACACGCACACGCCGCCCTTGCACACGCCCTGCGCGGCACCCAAGCATACATAATTTCAAGCATACATAATTCACTTTGTAGTCACTGTAACCACTGCACAGAGGCCTACACACCTGCGAGCGCCGTCTATGTGATTCCCAGCCGCCGGCACTGCCCAGCCTTCGCCCAGCATGCGCCGCAGCCGCTAACAGAGTGATACATCTCTGCAACAACTTTCATACTGTACCAACAGAGACTGAGCGCAGACCAAGCGCAGTGGCTGGCGCGAAAGGCGCGCGCGCGCAGGCTCGGCGCCGGGGCGCGCCTGCCCCGCGCAGCTCGTGTGCGAGCAGATGTCGCAGGGCAGCACATTGCACTGCAGCTCGTCGGCCGGCATGCGCGCAGGGCAGTGGCCGGCCGGCATGGCGCCGCCCATGGCGTCCAGGCACGCCACCGTGCGGTTGCGGACGCCCACGCCGCACGGCGCCGAGCATGGGCCCCAGGGCCCTACCTGGCAGAGCGCGGCGGCCCCTTCTGGCATGGCACGCCTTCACGTGAGGTCCCGCAAGTGTCCCATGCGAGTGCCTTTCACCTGCAACAACAAGATGGCATGGCCTGACCGGAAAACTGACAAGGCACCAACGACCATATGAGGATGTTTTAGCCAACTACTGGGCACTGAGGCAGATGGCAGATTCGTGCCCACGCGCCTGCCATGCGTAGCCGACGCAGGGCGCCGCGTTGCACGCGCGGCTGGCGGGCGGCGGCGCCCGGCCCGCGCACGCGCCCGCCGCGGCCGTGGCGTTTCCAGACATGCAGGCCACGCTGCGCATGGCCGCGCCGCCGCCGCAGGTCGCGTTGCACACGCTCCAGGGCCCCGGCGACCAGTGTGGCGCGGCGCAGTCTGGGGCCGTGCAGCCGCGCGAGAGCTGCGTGCCTGTTGGGCGCTCCGGGCCTCATGCCAGTCTGCAGGCTCGTCAGCGGATCGCATGCGGATGCAAAGACCTTCCTGGCAAGCAGAGCGGTCACTGTCTGCCACCGCTCGCCCTGGCTCCAAACAAGGAGCGGCGATGAACGATGCAGGTGTTTTCATGCGCAGGGGGGCGAGTCACCATCGTACGTGGAGCACTCGACCAGGTCGGCCAGCCGCGCGTCTAGATTGGCGCAGGCCGCGGACCGCGCGGCCCAGCTCGCGCCGCACGCGTCCTCGCACGGGCCCCACGCGCCGAAACCCAGCGTGGGCTGGCGCACGGCCAGGGCGCAGGGCGTGCGCCCGCACGCCCGCCGGTTCGCCGGCCGGCTCGGCGCGTCGCACAGCACCGCCGCCGCCTGCCTGCGCCGCACGCGGACGGCGTCGGACAGAGCGAGCTTGCTCTGAACTAAACAGGGCAAGCGGAATTGCCCGGTCTCAACCACGGGGTGCTGCTGCGCACAGGGCGGTCTGTGCGCGGGGGGCCTCACGCGCCGCCGACGCTGTCCATGCATGTGGCGGCCCGCAGCTGCTGACCGCCGCCGCAGGCCGCCGTGCAGGCGCCCCAGTCGCCCGCGGCCCAGTAGTACTGGCTGGGCAGCGACAGCCCGGCGGCTGCATCCACGCACATCGCCTGGCAGCCCGGTCGCGACGCGTTCCAGCGCTCAGCGGCCGCGGCGGCAACGACATTGGCGCCGCACACCCTCGCTCCGATGACTGCGCGAGAGGGCTCCTGGTCAGTGCCAGCAGGAGCGTGGCCTTGTGCCCCACAACGCAGGCTTGGCAGGCCGGTGCTGGACCTGTCTTGGAGCCTTGCTCAGCAGTGCTGCACAGTCCTGTCAAGCCTGATCAGTGGCTATTAAAGACCTGCGAGATGACCGCACACGACCAGGCGCTGCTGCTCTTGGCTTGCCTGCAGACGGGCTGTGGTGCTGTGTTCGTCCTGCAGCTAACTTGGAGCCTTACCAGGCCCTGTTTTACGGTAGCGAACAAGCGCGGCTGTCACCTGTGTCGTCCACGCAGCCTGCGCCTGCGAGCGCCTGGAAGGCGCTGTCCAGGAAAATGTCATCCTCGCCGCAAAAGTATTCCTTGGCAGGGCATAGCCCCGCCGCCTGTAGCAGGCCCCGCCCCTGGCCCGCTGCTGCAGCGGTCCAGCCAGCAGGCATGCTCTGCAGGAGCACTGGCTCTCCATCCAGCCATGCCGCGCCGCTGTCTGCAGACTGCACTGTCTGTGCAGGGGCCAGGGCTGCGTACACTAGTACGAGCAACGCCGCAAGCTTCGTTCTTAGCCCGATCATGCTGCCAAGACACTTGCAGATGCGCTGGTCCCGCCTCTTGGAGGGCAGTTACACGATCGTTACACGATGCCCCGTGCGCCTCGGCTAAAATTGATCCTAGCTCATGCCAAAAGCCATGCCCTGCCCTCAGGCTGGCTCGAAACGCAAATGGGCAGCAACGTCTGTCAACCCAAGTGGCTGGCATGCCTGCGGCCGCCAGAGGCGTGTGTGCCTGTGCGGCCATATGAAGTGGCTGCACCAGCCAGCCCGCGCGCAGCGCGCCTAAGCAGCACGCATGCGCGTGCAGCACAGGGCCGCTAAGAAGGGTGACAATACTGTACCAACCCTGTAAAAGATGGGCGCACGAGCGCGAACAGAGAGGTAGACAGAGCCGGACAGACCGCAACCGCGCACGCAGGCTGAGACAGGCTAGAGCAGAGTTAGCTATGGGCCCACGCACCCACCCCGTCACATAGGGGCAAATGCCGGGGGACACACAGCTAGGACCGCCGCTCAGGACGGGTCCTCCACGCCCGGCGCACACCGACCACCAATACTTCGCGCAACAGAGAACCCCGCTGCGCTGGCCTGCCGGCGCCCCCCGTCCCCGCGCGCGGCAGACCGGCCTGCGCTCCACGGCGCTCAGCGCTTCTGGCGGTACAGCTTGGAGAGCGCCAGGTACGAGCCGACGTGGAAGATGGCGTAGAAGGCAAACAGGATGCCGATGCACTGGCCCACGCTCAGCTTGTAGTCCCAGAAGTCGAGGAGCTGCTCGCCGCTGGTGCCGCACTTGGGCGTGAGCCCGCCGGTCGCGATGTGCGCCACATCGGTCTGGCTCTCCGCCAGCTGCGGGTTCACGCCGCCGGCCGCCGCGCCTACGCGCGAGCCAGAGTCAGGGCAGGGTTGGCGGAGATGCCTCGGCGCACTTCAAACCACCTTGGCAGCCACCTGATCCTCTTGCCGGGCAGCCGCGCGGCGAGAGGGCGGCAGTGCAGGCGGGATAAGCGCTCCCGATGTTGAATTTGGTGAGCCGTGGTGAGGTTCACCGTCGCCAGCAGCTCAGGTCCCGACTCGACCCATTGTCCCTGTTCTTACATTGTTCGAAACACAGGTTCATAATAGCATCCACTGCGGTGCTCATGTCGAGTGCTGTGGTGCTCTCCCGCAGCGCGGGCAGCCCCTTCGGCCAGCTCTCCCTGGCGGGCCATCGCCACGACTGACCAATGCTCCCTGGAGGCGCGCTGTCCGGCACGGCGCGCACCGGGCGCATGCGCGGCCGCCGCCTGCCGCGCGGCCGCCGCCGCCTGCATCGCCGCGGCCGGCGCCTGCGCGGCGGACTGCAGCAGCCGCCGGCCCAGCGCGCTGGCCAGCGTCGAGAGGTTGGCGCCGCGCGGCACGCCCGCCGCGCCGCCGCCGCTCTCGAGCGCCTGGCCGGCCGTTGGGGCACCAGTCACACGATGACAAATGCCTCGGGGTTTCATACATTTGAAGTGGACCAAAAAGCAGCTTTGTGCAGTTCACGCCCATGCAACCCTATGTCTTGACATGACAGGAAGGCCATGACGTGAGATATACGGTGCCGCCGCCAGAGCAGCAGGGCAATGACAGCGTTGCATCGACAGAACTTCAGTCTGGGGTCGCGCGAGGCGGCTGCAGCAGCTGCAGGGGCGCGCGGCGTCGCGGCATGCCGCGGCGGGCGCGCAGCGGCGCGCACCATGACGGCCGCCTGCGGCACCGCGGTCGCGGACGCGTTGCAGTGGTAGAAGATGCCGCTCAGCTCCAGGTGCGACACGGCCTCCATCGCGTACCTGCCGCGCCGCAGGAGGCCGCTCAGGCGCGCCATGCGCATGGGCCGCTCATGCAGCGGGGCAGGCAGAGCCTGCTCGGCCAGGCTTCACGGGATCTGCCCACTGCTTTCGCATGGGCATGTGCTGCCAGTGGTGTCATGTTACCAGGCCGGCAGCCAGCGTCTGCGCAGTCGGGTTGTGCCTTGTGTCCGCGCTTTGCTTGGCATGCAGCGCTTGGACCAATGCACTTGAAAAGGTGCGTCAAGACGCCTACAGTTACGCAACTCACAACACTTTTTAACACATGTTTCAGGCGCACTTCAGCACTGCACTGGCATCAGCCTGGCTCCTCGGACAAATGAGCCGCGTGCCCCAGCGCGTGCGCAATAAGACACGGCGCATGGTTCCCGGGCCGCGCACTTGGTGTAGCTCAGGTACGACAGCGAGCGCATCAGCGACAGCGCCATGTCGGTAACGCGCAAGTAGAAGCCCGACAGCAGGATCGACGACGCGACGTAGCCCGTAGCCAGCACGTACGCCAGGTCCTGGTTGGGCGTCAGCCAAACGCAGAACACCTGCGCCGCGGTCGGGCCAGATCTAACGCCAGGCCGCGCGGGCGCGCTCGCGCTGGGACTGCCTGGGCTGCCGTGCTGCGGACGACGCGCCGCAGAGAACAGGTTAGAGGTACGATGGTGAAAGGGTGTACGCCACGGCTACATGCTGGACCCCTTACATTCACAGGACACCCACAACCCTGCCCATGTCGCCACAACAGCCGCATGAGCGCAGTACCCTCTGGGCTTTCTCGGGCGTCCGCGCGGGGCAGCCGCCGCCGCCGCGGGCAGGCAGGCCGGCCGGCCGCGCCTGGAGCTGGATGCTGATCAGCGACTGCAGCGCCGTGATAGCGCTGTTGACGATGACCGCCTTGGCGGTGTACCGCAGCCCGGCCAAGCCGTACGCGGACAGCGAGCCGCACAGCGAGTTGATGATGACAAACGGGATGCCTGCGCGCGCGCGCGCGCGCGACAACAATGTCAGCCGCGTCGGGCATGCGCTCCTAGCCCCGCTGTGGCGCAGGCCGGCCGCCTCCTTGTCACAGAGATCTGCTCTGGCACGCCTCTGCCAAAATGCTTTGCGACGCAGGCGGGCACCTCAACCGCGTTGGATGATATGCAACACCCTCCCCAGAAACCACGACCTGTTGCGCAGGCTTATTGCCCTCGTGTAAACACAGCCCCTGCTCCGGCACGGCTCAGCCGCGTCGCTTCAACTCCCTGGGTATGGGCTCGGCGGCCGCACCGGCCACCACGGCGGCCAGGTAGTACGCGGAGGGGTGGTACAGGTCGTTGGACACATCGGCCGCGAAGAAGCGACGGTCGGCCACATAAAAGCTCATGTAGCAGAACGGCAGCAGCTCAAACAGCAGCAGCACGAAGAAGAGCAGCGCCAGCCGCTTCTCCGTGCTCTCCGGGCCCTCCGACAGGTTGAAGAAGACCAGGCCTGCGCGCGGGTGGCCTTGTCAGCACTTGCATGACCTTTCTGGGGTGTGCACTTGCTCGTCGTCTGTGACAGTGTGCTCGCTGTGTGACACAGAACACATCTGCATACATACGCAGCAGGGGCGGCCATGCATGATAATGCTTGTGACACTTATGTGGCGAAAGAGCGACTCACAACCGCAGCTTGGACAGCAAGAGCCAGCCGCCTCTCTGTGCTGCGCAGGCCCTCGGATAGTCCCACACCGCCGGCCCTGCACTGCCGGACACAATAGCAGCCCAGCAGAGCCGGGAGGGTGGAATGCAGCGAGGGCGCCCATCCATGTCTTTAAGACACATCTCGCCGCGGGCCTGTGCGCGGCGCGCGTGCGCGCACCGGCCAGCACGCCCACCCAGGTGCTGAGGAAGAGCCGCGACGTCGTGTCCGTGGGGTTGCGCAGCTGCGCCAGCATCGCGCGACGCAGCAGCACCCGGAACTGCGTGACCCAGCTGCGCGGCGCCCGGCGGCGCACGCGTCAGCCAGTCATCCCGCATGATGCGCTGACACCAGCTCATAAAGCACTCAGAACGCACTGAGCCTTCAAGAGCCGGGGAAGCGCTGGTCACACGTCCCGCTCAGCAGGCGACACAGACCCTCGCTTTTGACATAGGGCACTACCAGCAGCCTCACCAGCAGCCGCCGACGGGTTGTTCTCACCATGTGTGCACCTGGGATTATTGCCTGGGCTCGGGGAAAGAATGAGGACCCCCGCACCTGGCCGCGTAGCGCCCCGACGCCCAGGCCATCTCGTTCGCCTTGCCGGGCGGCGGCAGCGGCTGCGCGGGCTCCACCGCGCCCGTGCTCGTCACGGCCAGCGTCGTCGGCGGCGTGCGCGGCGACGCCAGCTGCTCCCCAAAGCCCTCCACCGCCCCCTTACCCTACCGCACACGCCCACATTGCTTCAGTCAACACGCCACACCCTTACCCTATCGCACACGCCCACAGCGCTTCGGTCGACGCGCCCTTGCTTTGCAAGAACCTGCCTGACTTCAACGAAGGGCGTACTGAACGAGCTCCATGTCACCAGCGAGCACCGGACCATCAATCTTCAGCTGCAGCTGAAGCTTGCACATGCCGCTGCTGCAAGTGCGAACAGGGCCTGGCGCGTGTTGCGGGTACGACACCTGGCTCTCAATGACGTCCATGGTCTCACAGCCGTGCTCATGCTCCTTTCCAAACGCGAGCGCCGCGCGCTGCACATCCTTCCGCGTGCACATGCTCCTGCAAGGCCACACACCGTAGGGCCTCAGTGCAGGCTACTTGCCTTCTCACTTAGTGACGTCTTGATTTCTTAATCTGGGGATGCTGCGCAGAGTACTACTGCTGTTTTAGCCAGGACAATCACTGCTGCTTTATTTGGGTCAAGCTCTGTCTTGTTTGCATGTTGGCCTGCCATGCGCGAAACGCCATGCTCTTCCCCAAAGATTGGGGCTGCCGCAGCCCCCATGCATGCATGTAACAGCCGAGGCTGCGGCACAGCTTACGTCAGGCACGGCCATGCAGCGCGTCGTGCGGCCAAAGGAGGCTGCGCTGCATGCTGAGGAGCCACGCCAGTCCCTGATGCGCACGTCTGACAAGGACAGGGGCGATGCAGCATGACGGCTGCACCATCTGCCAAAAAAAAAACCTGGGTGCAGACCAAACAATACATGAAGGGCAACTCAATGCACATAGGGCAATGCCGAGCCAGGGTCGTGGCCGGCGCAATGTGCGGCAGAAGGCGCGCGCCGGTCGCGGAACGACTTGGGTGCAGATTGAGCACATGCCTGAAGCGATGCAGGGCCGGGAGCATTGGGCCGCGCTGTGCGGCAGGGGGGCCGCGCGCCGGTCGCGGAACGACTCAGGTGCAGACTGAACACATTCCTAGAGTGATGCCGGGCCGGGATTGTGGGCGGCGCTGTGTGCTAGATGGGCCGCGCGCCGGTCGCGAAACGACTCGGGCTTCTGGAAGCCGACGCTGACCAGGTCCATGAGCCAGTCGGAGACCGCGCCATCGCGCTGGTACGAGTACGGGTAGCCCAGCGTCTCCGCGAACCAGCCCAGCACGCGCTCGGGCGAGCCGTAGTACAGGTTGTAGCCCTCGCTCAGCACCACGCACTGCGCGCGCCGCACGCACGCTCAGCGTCGTGCCTGGCAAACGGTCAGGGTATCCCACCCTAGCCTCAACCCTGGCTGGCGCACCAATGCTCTGAATGATCACTGTTTGTTCAGGTGTAGGCCTTTCACGCTCCGCATGTCGATGCCAGCGCAGTAACGTGCCGCAGCACATGGCATTGTCGCGGCACACCGCTGCAGCTCCTACCGGCATATGCATGCCGCGCTCAGTCGGGTATGCAGCGGGGCGGGGCGCGCCTTGTCGAACATGTCCCAGATGGCGGAGCGCGGCTGGTGAATGGACGCAATCACGGTGTGGCCGAGCATGGCCAGGTCGTGCATGTGCTCCATCACGTTCAGCGCCGCAAAGCTGTCCAGGCCTGCGGGGGACTCATGTCAGGCATGGGCGGGGTCATGGGAGTCAACATAGAACTAACATGATAACATGCAGTACGGTAGTAGAGAGTAGCAGAAGGGTCGCAGCAGAGCCGCGCCGTCTCCCTAGACAGTCTGGGAACAGCGCCCGCGGTAGCACTGTCTCCCTGGACATGCCGGCTGTGAAAGCCACTCCGGCTCTCCCGCTTCTTTCAGAGGAAGCGGCGGGGCGCACCCGTGGTCGGCTCGTCCAGGAAGAGGATGGACGGCGCGGAGATCAGCGCGCATGCGATGTTCAGCCGCCGTTTCTCGCCGCCCGACAGGCCGCGCACGAGGATGCCGCCCGGCAGCGCGCCGCCCACCTGCGCCGCGGCGAGCGCACCGTCAGGCGCACCCCTGGGCGCACTAGAAGGGCCGCCGCGCGGCAGCCTGCCCTGTTGCCCGCAATGCAGCGCGGCAAGCCCGGTGCCAGCGGCGACACTCACCAGGCGACCGGCCATGCCCCATTTGGCAAGGCGCCATCCCCCAGCGGTTCGGTCTGCAGATCTGAGAGCGGCGGCATGCGGACTCTCCCCAGATAAAGGCTGGGTGCTTGCGGGCGGCCAGCACGCACTCACGCCAACTCTCGTTGGCACAGCCAGGCTCTCTGGGGTCTCAAAGCACCAGGCCGGCCTTGAAGCGCCTGTCCCAGGTTCGCGCGCCGCCTTGTCGCGCAGCTTGCGACGCGCGCGCATGGAGGGGGCGCGCCTGCGTGTCGCGCGAGCGCCAGAGGCCCATGATGTGCAGCACCTCGGAGATGCGCTTGGCACGCTCCTCGGGCCCGACCGCCTTGGGCAGCGTGAGCGCCGCGTTGAACTCGAGCGTCTCCAGCGCGCTCATGGTCGGGACGAAGCAGTCCTCCTGCGCCACGTACGCGCTGTTGCGCTTGAACTCCAGGCCGAGCGGCCGGCCGTTCATCTCCACCTGCGCGCGCGCGCCCGCCCGCACGCGTCAGCCCGCCGGTCTGCACGGCGCTCAGCCAGCCGGCCCGCCGGCCGCCCTGCCGCGCGCGCGCAGCGCGCGCGCCGCGCGTCCTGCGCGCAGGGACATACGCACGGCCCCCTCTCCGCTTGAAAACCGTGCTGCAGGGGCGTGGCAAGCGACCGCCCAGGCAGACAAGCCTGAGGAGCGTGCTCGCGACAGACGCTGCATCAAAGAGCGCCGGCCAGGGGGCACCTTGCCGGTGATCTTGCCGCTGGTCTTGCGCAGTGACAGGATGTCCAGCAGCGTCGACTTGCCTGCCGCCCCGCACCCGGCTCAGCCTTGCCGCGTGCACCTATGACACGTGTTTGGTTTGCGCGCCTCCCCAGTCACACACTGACGCACAGGCGCCGCGAGGCACTTGCGGTGCTGCCGCAGCCTCCGTCTGCTTCGTCGCGCCCCTGCTGCCCGATCCAGCGACAACCACATGTGCAGCGCAGCCAGGCAGTTAACACCGCGCTCTGCCTACTGGGCAGACGCGCTCATAGGCAGCCTTCTGCGCTGTCAGGCCGCTGCACTTGCACACGACCGTCACAGCGCTCGCATCGCGCAGCCGCTCACGCTCACACGCGCCCAGCGCCAAACGCGAAGCAGCCGCGGGGCACACCTGCCCCGCTCGGCCCCAGCAGCGCCAGGCACTCGCCGGGCAGCGCCGCGCCCGAGCACGGGTGCAGCACCTGCGCGCAGAGCGCGGCTGCAGTCCTGCGGTGCCCACCTCTTCCGTTCCACGCCAGCGCACGCCCGCTGCGGCGCCTGCCAGGCGCGCAGCGCAGCGACGCCGTGTGCAAGCTCAGGTGGAACGGGGCGCAGCCGGACCCGCACGCGTCCCCACACGGCCGATGCGCGTGCAGCGCAGAGCGCCTGCCTGCGGCGTGCCGCGCGGCGCACGGCAGGCTGCTCCGGCGCGCCGGCGCCAAGCGAGCAGGCCCGCCTCCGAGACAGGGTGGCGCGCGGGGCTGCCGGGCGCGCATGCGCATGGGGCTGCAGGCGGGCACGCCTGCTTCATCTTCAGCGTGCGCTGGTCCAGCACGTGGCAGGTGATGCCCTCCCATGCCAGGTCCGCCGGGTACTGCACAGCCAGGCCCTCACCGCCGGAGGCCACCGGGGCCTTGTTGATGCACACCCAGCGCTCGCCCGTGCCGTCCTGGCCCGGGCGCAGCGGGCTAAGCGAGTGGCCGGCAAGCCCCACGGAGCCGAGCTGCCCGGGCCGGGAGGGGGGAGGAGGACACGGGGAGTGTAGCTAGGCCCATCGGTCCGGGTCTGTTGCTCCCCTGCCGGCCCGGGCTCTGCCTGCCAGGCAACGCACGGCCACGCTCTGCTGGGCCAGTGGCAAGCAGGAGATCCAGGCCGGACTCGGGGCCTGCGGCTGGACCGCGCGCGCGCCCTAGCCATTGCCCACTAGAGCTAGCTGAGGGGGCCATGCGCACCAGGCAGTCGCCGCGCCTCCACTTGGACGCATGCACCTTGGGCCGCGGCGGCGGCACGCCGGTAACCTCTGCATCCTGGCTCCAGTGGGGCGTTTCGGCCCCGTCATCCACGCGCGAGCGGTTGCGCAGCAGGGCGCGGGCTCGCCGCCAGTTCTTGCTGACCGCACCAGACACCTTCTCCAGGCTGTACAGGAGCAGTATGGCGCCCAGCACGTGCGCTACTATCACCGCAGGCAGCCATATTGCCAGCTGACTGCCCATGGCTGCCAATGCTCAGGTACCCTCACCCCCTATCGTTCACCGGTGCTGGCATACAGCCACAGGGAGGAAGCAGCACCGTCTGATGTGCCTCCTGAGCCTGTCCTTTCGTATAGTATGGATGCAAAATCAAAATACCCTGCTTATGCCCCGGCGTAAACCCTTGCACACTGCGTCTGGTCGGCCACATGCTTGACATTAATGCAATGTCAACACCCTTTGCTTCCAATTGACTCTCCGTTACAGTTGTCTCACAACTGGTCCAGCACAGCACGCTCATCCCCAACCATGTTTTCACAATATCACCTGGCCAGTCAGTCGCCAGCTTATGGGGCGCAAAACTTCCACACTCTTGTTCATCTGAAGGCTCTTGTGGCTGCCTCTCACACGCATGCAATCTGATCAGATCAAAACACAGGCAGTCCCGAGCCATGTACTGCTGCCGAACAAACGCACCACTCCAGCTCAGCGCGTCAAGTCAGCTGCGCGCGCAGACAGCACAAGTTTCAGAGAACAACCTCGCACAGAATACGCGTGCACTAGCTGGAGACTTGCATATTGGCAGCAACAGACGCGCACAACATCCGGTATATCACCATATGTGCAATGCATCCATGCTCAACACACAACGCGACAAGAAACACAGTGTGCTCAGGGCAAGACCTTCATGCACAATTCGAGATACTGTCGCAGCCAGCGGCTGCATACTACAGCTGGTCACCTGGTCAGGGCCGCCCACGGGGCCGGTCTGCTTCAGCGTCTCCTTGAACTGGTCGACGCGGTCAGACTTTTCGCTGCCCGGGACAAAAGGCTGGCTCTGCGTACACGTTCCAGCGAGGTTAACGACAGGCTCTGAATATTGCACTACTTATAACTGGCACAAAGAGAACAGCAGTACAGGTCCTTGCATGCTCTGGTCGCAAGATCGCGCTACTCTGGGGACCTACACCTCTTTCAGCAGGTGCCCATAACATGCTATGCACTTCTTTAGTGCATGCAATGGCACGTGCTGCATGCATGGCCATCCATGTCCAACAGCCTCATCACCGTGCTCAAGGCTGGGCATGCAGAGTGCAGCAGGCCATGCAGCCTGCATACCACCAGCTGACGTCTCCCCAGGCACTGGCAGGAGACATCTCAGGGCCGCGCCTGGCGGGAGCGGTCGCGGGGGCGCGAGGTGTCGCCAAAGGCATTGTCGAGGGTCGCGTCCTCCCGCGCCGTCTGGAAGGCCTTGTCGTTGGAAGTGGACTCCCCCATGGCTTGGCGCTGGCCCAAAGCGTCCTGGCAGCATCCCCACATCCCCCCACTTGATATCCTTGAGCGGCACGAGCGGCGCGAGACATGTGAGAAAAGCTTTGCTGCGGACTCTTGTGTATTGCCCGAGACTACATCAAGACCGCAGTCACACCCAAACATGCACACGCTTCAGCAGGTTCATACTCAGCAAGCGCAGCTGGCTTCACGAAAAGCAAATTTTGAACCGAAGAACAGGTAAAGGCTGTGGTGCGCGCACCTGGGGGCCATAGCCTGGCAGCTTAGGCGGGTCTGCGAACGCCGGAGACACCTGCGCAGACTTGCAATATCAACCACAGAACTAGCTCTGACCCGTGATCAGTGCATGCATGCAGGCCCGACATTGAGGTGTGGGGCCCAGCTAGCTAGCACACGCTTGCCAGGTCTGCGCCGTGCTCCAACTGCGGCTCCGCTCGCCTAACAGCGGACGCAGGCAGGCCCCCGCGCATCAGGGATGGGTGATCCTATATTTAGCGCCAATGGAGTCGCACCGCGAGCAGCGCAGCTGCTGCCGCCGCTGTTAGTGCCTTGGCGCCGGGCAGGACGAAGCGGGCGGGCTCAGCAGCCTGTGCCCGGCAGACCGCCACCGAACGGCGGGCGCCAGCGCGTGCGGGCGCGCGCGCAAAGGGCTTGCAGGAGGCGGCGGGCGTCATCATGAGCGACATTCTGTGCGAGAGCGAAGTAGGGAGTGACAGGCTGGGGCAGATGCAAACTGCAAAAAGCCGGGCGCGTCACCTTGGACCCCACCGAGAGACCCTGGCTTTTGTGAGGCTGCCTGCCTCTTGTCCTGCCCGCAGGCTGCATGTACTCTGCCACCAGTTGAGGTGAGACGCGAGGAGAGGGCGTGCAAGAGCTGCTGCTGACGCCCTCTGGTGCTTGTCAGGCCACCATGGGCTTCCGTTGCGACATCTGCGAGGCTCAGGAGGCCAACGTCTTTTGTTTCAACGACAATGCGGTTATGTGCGAGCAGTGTGACGTTAGGTGCGGGGCCTGGGCTTGCTGCCCACGGGATGTGAGTATGTTCCGCCAGAGTGGGTTTGCCCCTTTGCCGTAAGCTTGTGTTGGCGTGATGCAGCGCCTGACTGGCGGCACAAAGCGCCGGTGTTCTGCACGTGTATGGTGTAGGCGGCGGGGTTTTTGCTGACGCGCCGCGCCTCTGGTGGACGCCTGTACGGTGAGAGCGTCACGGCAGGGCGGCGTGCCTGGGGAGGGGGGGTGGTGTATTTAAGTTCATGAGGCAGTGGCCTGTCCTGTGGGCGTGCCTGTCTGGAGACTGCAGACCATAGATGGCAGTGCTGCGCTGCGCGGGTGCCTGCTCTACTGTATCAACTGCTTGCGAGGCATCACGCGTGCGCGTGTTGCCCGGTGGCAGTCCAGGCGCTGCTACAGTGCGAGCGCTGCGTATCACGGGGCAGCATAGGCGCTTTGCGCGCTTTGCGCTGCGCTCGGTGCACCCGCCGCAGAGGCTGAGCCGTGGCCACCACGCGCAGCCAGGCTAGACGGCTCTGTGAGATCAGGTGCTGACGTGCTGCGCTGTGCCAGCGCCTCTGCATGCGCGTCAGAGCACGGGCGTGCGCAACCTGCCACCTGAGTGTGCCGCGGGGGCTCACCTGCGGCCCTCCGCGCGCAGCATGCACACCGCAAACAAGCTGGCGACCAAGCACGAGCGCGTCGCGCTCAGCAAGGCGGCCGAGAGCCCGCAGTGCGACATCTGCCAGGACGGCGTGGCCGCGCTGTTCTGTGCTGACGACCGCGCGCTGATGTGCCGGCGGTGGGGCCCAGAGCGCGCCAGACCCCACCAGCGCCATGAGAGCGTGCTGGCTCATGCGCGGTCCTCGTTGCCTGACGCCCCAGGGAGGCCTGCTGCCCGAAGGGCCAGCACAGGAGTGATGGCACACTGCCTGCACGCATAGGGTGTCTTGCTGTGGCCGGCCTGGCAGGCACGTCTGCCTATAACTTTAGGTATATTGTGTCCGAGAGCGCTCTGTAGTGCTTTGCGCTTGCAGAGGCGGCAGACCGGCCACCTAAGCTGTCGCACGCACGCGCAGGTGCGACCTCATGATTCACAACGCGAACGAGCTCACCAGCAAGCACCGGCGGTACCTACTGTCAGGCTTTGCGCCGGGCCTGCGCGCGCTGGGCACGCCAGGCGCGGGGCCGTCCTTGGACCCCGGGCCGGCCGCAAACCCCGCGCGCCTCGCCGGCGGCAGCGCGGCGGCCGCGCTGGGCTCGCCCGGCGGCGGCTCCGCCGGCGCGGGGTCCTCGCTCAGCGACACGCCGCTGCTGCACACGGCGAGCGGCTCGGGCGGGCGCCTGGCTGCGCTGGGCGCGGCCGGCGGCGGCGGCGGGGGCGCGGGCGCCGCGTGGACGCCGGCAGACGCGCGGCACCGCGCAGGCAAGGCGCAGATGACGGCGCAGATGAAGGCGCAGGCGGAGGAGGCGCAGCGCGAGCTGCGCGAGGCGCAGCGCGAGGTGCGGCGCGCCCGGCAGGCGGAGGGCGGAGTACGTTTGTGCGCATGTTGGTCGCTGCGGGTGGTCGCTGCGGGTGGCCGTTGCGGGATTTGCAGCCTGTTCTGGCGGCCTGTGGCGCTGGCTGGCGACCAGGGTTGCGGAGCGGGGTTGCCTGGGCCGCAGGCCGCGCTTGTGAGGCGTGCAGAAGTTTCTGTGAGCTGCTGCAACACCCTGCCTGACAAGCGGTGTGTGCCCAGAAAGCAGCGGCGGGCATGCGGTGGGTGTGCGACGGTTCTTCGCTGTCCTGCTTCTGGGCTGCTCGGCAGGGTCTGTGTGGGGCGCATGCCTGTCACGCTGCCACCCTTGACCGTGCCAAGCCCCGCCCTGAGCCGCGGGCGCGGCGCAGGCGGAGGCGCACCCGTTCTCGTCGCTGGCGGACATGTGGAACCAGCCGAGCAGCAGCGGCAGCGGCGGCGGGTTTACGCTTGCGCAGGAGCTGTTGGGCCTGCCCACCATCTCGCAGGGCTTCACCGCCAAGGTGCGCTGCCCGGCCAGTGGCGAGTGGCAAGAAAGAGGTGATGCGTATGAACGTATTCGTACCAGTCTCACTGCATAAAAAGCAGCACGGCGCAGGTGTGTGTGATGGGCCTGCGTGCTGGTCAATGCCAGGCCTCCTAGTCCCTGCCTGCTTGGGTGCGCTTTATTGGGGATGTCTGCTCCAGGACTGCATGTGCAGAGGGCGGCGTGCGCGTCCGGCGCCGGGCGGCACGTCAGGCTCTCACACCGCATCAGCAGAGAGCCCGCGGCCTGTCGCGCGGGGCGCGAGCGGCGTGCATGCGCGGCCGCAGGACATTGACGCGGCATATATGTTCGAGGATATCGGCGACCTGGACGACGACCTGTCCTCGCTGCTCGTGCCCGACCTGGACCTGGGCCGCGCCGCGCCCGCCGCCGCGCTAGAGGCCGCCGCCAAGGCGGCCGAGCACGCGCTCGCCGGGCCCAGCATGCCCGCGGCCGGGCCCTCTGGTGCGCCGCGCCTTGCGCTGCGCCCTGCGCTGCACCCTGCGCTGCACCCTGCGCCTCTGACCTGTGATGGCCGGACAAGTGTTCTTCCCTGCCCCCTTCTCCTCAAGTTGGTTTGGCCTGTGTTCGGCCTGTCTTGGCAGATGTGGACAGGAGCGCCAGGCTTGTCCGTTATCACGTCGCGTTGCTATACTACGCTTTGGCTGCTAGCCATCAAGCGCGCTTCCTATCTTGAGGAGACCTGAGCGCTCTGGCGAGGCGCGGCAGCTGGCGCGTCTCATGCATGCGCACACGCGCTGCAGTGGGGACTGTGTGAAGGTAGCCATGTTGCTTGGTAAGCCTAGCTCTATCTGCACGTTGCCGCCGGGCGTACCGTAAGCAAGTGCGCGCGCGTAGGTGCGTACACGCGCAGCACGCGCCTGGCGCACAGCCCGTCGCAAGACGGCGTCGTGCCGGACCTCAGCGCGCCCGTGCAGGCGCTGGCCAAGCGCCGCCGCGCGGCCTAGGGCAGGGCGCGCATGCGGGGCAGGGCGCAGAAGGATTCTGCACCACGCTGCTCGGCCGTCATGCGGGCAAGACGCGATTCTGGCGCGGACTGCTTGACGAGGACGTGTGAACAGCAGCGCAGCCGGGAGCCATGCCAAGGACGGGAGGCTGGTCGCAGCGAGCCCGCCTGTGGCAGGGGCCAGTGCAAACTCCATGGCACAGAAGTGCTGCTCCCTCGTGGACGGCGCGCTCTTTGGTTACTCTCGGCTTTTGGGCTCGTGGCCACGCCCCTTCCTCAACCAATCAGCTCCTGGTGGGGGTCAGGGCGCCAACAGCGGCATGCGGCGTGCCCAGGCGAAGGCGCCTGCCTGCATGGGAGCCTCTGCGAAACTCGCTGACAATGGAGACAGCCGTGGGCGGGCACAGTGTGGGGAGCTGTCTCTGCATGCTGAGGTTGTTATGGCCTGGCGAGGTTGAGGGTGGCCCTCAAGTCTGATGCGGCTGCCTAAGGAGGCTTTTTCCAAGACGTCCACCAGCAAACCGTATTGATGTGTCCCATGCGCGGTTGCCAAGCCATGTGTGTCGGGAGCTCTCAAGCGTCGCCTCCTGATGATGGTTCTAACTAGAGGAAGGCTCTTCTAGCCAACTCCGTGTTTTCCTTGCTCCCCGTGCCTTATTCCCTGTGGGCACTATTTGCAGCCTCTGCGCTTGTGTGCGCGCACACGGCAATTTTGCGACGGGTACAGCCGCAGCGCTGTGGCAGAGCCAATGTCAGGCTCGCCGTCACAGTCTTCCACCACTGTCTTCCACCGCTGGTGGTTGGCGATTTGGGTTATGGTTGGGTGCGGCAATGGGTTGTTCGCCAGCCGCGCTGAGCAGCGCCCAGAAGGGCTGTTTTATTCCTATGTGCAGGCCAGCTGTGTAGCTGCCGAAAATTGGAGCACACTGATTGCGCAGCACACTGATTGCGCAGCGCAGCCTGTCTGTGGCGCAGGCTGCAACAACCTGCCCTCCTTTGCACATCCCGGTCCTAGGGGTGCGTGGGAATACCGATTCTTAGCTTGCTCGTTCAGCAGGCATCATCGGTTGAGGAGGTAGCAGGCGGTGCTGGGCCTCAAGCACTCTTTAACCCATTGTGTATACTGCCAGTCTGTATTCCTGGTATACTGCCAGTCTCTGTATTCCTGGCGCAAACAGAGCAGTCAACATGAAGAGTGCTCACATGGCTGCTATTAAAAATTTAAAAAAAAAAAAAAAAAAAAACTGAAACACCTACAGCTCGGCGGCAGACTCTGTCCTGGTGGCGGCCGCGCTGCCCCCGGCACCCTCGTGGCCGTCCAAGAAGTCCAGGGCGACCGCGGCGTGCAGCGCGGCGCCGACCGGCAGCTGGCCCTCGTCCATGCGGAACCGCGGCGTGTGCAGGCCGTGCACGGAGCCGACGGACTCGTTGCGGATTCCCAGGAACGTCATGGCCGCGGGCACCGCCTCTGCGCGGCGCAGGGCAGCGCCGTCACCGCCCCGAGCTGGGCCGTGCCTGCCCCCGAGGACGACGTCTGGGATGGCGCGGCGGCATGGGGGCGACGGAGAGGTTCGGCTTTGCGCTACGGGCGCGCTCGCGCCACGTGGAAGAGCGAGGCGTGCATGCGGCATCATGCTGCGCGGCTGCTGACCAAGCGGCCGCGCCTCCCGTGCGGGAAAAGACACAGCATGTGCAGACCATGCATGCGGCAGACTTGCGCCTGGGAGGGCGTTCTCAGTGGCGGGCGGACCGGCCATGAAGCCGAAGTCCTCCGCCGCCATGGTGGGCGCTTCCATGTGCAGGAAGTCCGCGCGGTCGCCCAGGGCCTGCGCCGCGGCCTGCACGCGCGCCACCATGGCGGGCGCATTCACGGTGGGCCCGTACGCGACGTCGCCCCAGCGCAGCGCCGCGGTGCACCCGTGCGCCTCCGCCGTGCTGCTGATCACCTGCCGCGCGCGCGCGTGCGCTGGTGAGCGCGCCCAACCCAACAGCGCACAGCAAGGCTGCCGGCTGCAGGGCGCGGGCCTCGCCTTGCTGCGGCCACGTGCAGACCATTTTCGCAGGTCAGACATGCTGCAAGGCACGACCGGGAATAATGAAAGAATGGGCAGGTCGCCAGGTGCCCCCGTTTGGCAAACAAATGTCGAGTGGCAGTTGCCTGCACAGAGAAGGGGCCGGATCCTCACGACCACGCCCCTCACAGCGGCTTGGGCTTCGCCGCCCCTGCAGGCGCGCCTCGGTGCCACGGCTGCACAAGCCTCACCCGACCTTCCGCCCTCACAACGCCATGGCCTGCGCTGCTGCGGCGGGCGCGCCTGGGCGACGCGGCTGCGCAGGCGCTCAAAGTGCTCCGTGGTGAGCGCGCGGATCGTGCCGGACAGCTCCACGGCGTCGGGGATTACGTTGGGCGCGCCCGGGCCTGCCCGCGAACAGCGCTTCATGACTCGCGACATGCGAGTCAGACTTTGCTGGGCCGTGACAGAGCCGCTGGCCGCATACAGCCTGGGTCGCAGGCACGGAAGGGAGCGCGGTCGCCAGAGATGGCGCGCGACGTGCAAAGCGCGCAACGGCGCCGCACAGGCAGCTTTTAGCAGCCCTGAAACAACTGTGGGCTCGCCTGTGTTGAACTCGGCCACGGTGACCACCGCGGCCGAAGTGGGCGAGGTCTCGCGCGACACCAGCGGCTGCAGCGCGGCGACGACCGCCGCGGCCGCCACCACCGGGTCAACCGCCAGGTGCGGCATGGCGCCGTGGCCGCCGCGCCCCTGCACCCTCGCCCAGAAGCGGTCCGCCGCCGCCATCAGCGTGCCCGCCTGTGCGCGGGCGCGCCCATCGGCTGTCCGTGCGTTGTCGTGGCGTCTGCCTAGGACCAGCCTCAAGCGCCATCTGTGCTCAGCTCCTTCAATGCATACTGCGCTCAGTAGAACACGCGGAACATGCGAAAGCCGTGACGCATCATCACACATGCGGCTGTCACGAGGTGCACTTCAAGCGAGAATGCAAGCCCTGCTGTGGCAGTGCCGAGGATGCACACGCTCAGCTAGCCAGCTTATGCAGCGCTCACGCAGCTCAAACATGAGGCACACGCCCGCAGTAACACTGGGCTTCACAATGACACAGGCCGGGCATGCGCGCGGCCTGAATTGCAGTGCCAGCCGGCAGCCCCAGCCAGGCGCGCTGCTGCTAGGTCGCGCACACTGCATGGGGGGGCCCATCCGCACGCGCGTGGCCACGGTGCCGGACGGCAGCCCCGGCCAGACGTGGATGGCGTGCGCGCCCGCGGCCCCGGCCAGCGCCCCCTCTTCCACCATCGCCGCGCCGCCGGCGCCGCCCTCCTCGGCCGGCTGGAACAGCAGGCGCACGCTGCCGCGCAGGCGGCCCGCCGCCGCGCGCGCCTGCAGCAGGCGCGCGGCTGCGCGCGCGCCGCGGGACAGGGCCTGTCTTGTGTTGTTGACGGTGGTGTTGCTGACGGTGTGGCTTGCGTTGGCGGCGCCAAAATGACGATTATTTTGCTTTTTTTGCTTTTAAAATAAAGTAATCAAGACCACTTCTTTTTATCTAGTCGATAAGCAAATTACCAGGTAGCCACAGACACCATACGGTGCATGCCATGCATGAGATGTGCCTGGGGTGCGAGAAGCAGCCTGTGACCGTCATTCGCTTGCAGCCTTGGTAACTTACAGGCACGGTCTGCAGTCATGCACGCTGCTTGAGAGCGCACGGCGCACCGCCCAGCAGCATGGTCATGTGCGTGTCGTGGCCGCAGGCATGCATCTGGCCCGGCTTGGTCGACCCGAAGGCTTCCGTGTCGGCCGCGACGTCCTCCTGCACGACGCCGCTGCCATTATATTTACGATGATGGTTGCCACCTGAAACTGTGATGGCCTCTGGTCCTCTGTTAACCTGTGATGCTGAGGGCAGCAGGACGTCTTGGAGACTCGCTTGTGAATGCGCACGAGGCAGAGCGAGGGCCGTGGGCCTCGCACGAGGATGGGGAGCGCGTCCATGTCGCTGCGCAGCGCAAACACGGGCTCCCCGGCGCCGATGGTCGCCACGATGCCCTGCTGCGCCACCGGGTACTGGTACGCGATGTGGAGCTCATCTAGTACCCGCCTGCGGCAGCCATTGGCCTGCATTTAAAGCGAAGTGAAGCCTGCGCACAACGCTTTATTGCCCGCCGGCAGGCAGCTCAGCGCCGTGGCTGCAGGAGGACAACGGCCCTTTGCGGGACGTGAGTGCTGAGCCAGGCCAGTCCTGGAGAGCACTGGCTGCCTATAGAGCACTGCCACCTCGACCACGCTGATGCTGTTCTAAAAAGTATACAGCAACACAGCAAGGCCCATTTCCCTCACCTTGCAGGCTGGAGCACACTGAGGTGAAGCCGCAGCCATTATCTACAAGCCTGATATGCAGGAGCACTGGCAGCTGTACAGCAGCAGGGCCTGTGAACATCGGTTGAACAGGTTGCCCTATTGCCGCACCTGACATACGCGCTCGTCTCTGGAAGGTCGTACAGCAGCTCGGGTATCCTGTGCAAGTCCCTGACAGGCACACAGAGTGTCAGCATGGGCTGGTGACAAAGAGTGCATGCACATCAGTAAGAGCACCTGCACATCAAACAGCCATGTGTCCTTGCTTTACCTTCTGGTGCTGCTCAGCCACGGCTGCAACGCTTCGGCCTCTGAAAGCAGGCCTAAGGCGCCTGTGCTAGCGAGCGTGCTGGGTGCTATATGCAGCACGCCCAGGAAAAGCTGCACCAGGCACAGAGCTATAAAAGGAGTATTCATCTTCATCTTGTACACCGGAAGGACTTCGCATATGTCTCTTCATCTCCTGAAAAAACATCCAGCCAAAACGGGTTTTATTAACCTAATGCATAGTACACTCGCCGAGATACGCGACGACTCGCTGTGCGCCGGCCTCTTCCGCTTAACATCCAAGCGGCACACAATGCTCGGAAGGGGCTTGAGACCGACCTGACTTACGGACTGAGGTCGATCTGCGGCGATGGACGTCCCGGCTTGGCGATTAACCTTTGTCTTTGCCGCTGCGGTGGCCGCGATACTCGCAGGTGAGCTGCTTGTGATGGGCGCAGCGGCACGGTGCCTGACGAGGGTCAGCTCAGTCGAGCTGCCAGCAATCCGTGCCATGACCTGGCACCAGAGCCGGCGAGGCCAACTGCGAGCACCGCCAGCTGTGTTGCTGTGCTGGTCAGGCTGCAAAGCTGGTGTTGCAAAGCCACAAGTATGGCGCGTACCAGCGTGGGCACTCTGATGTGGCAGTTGGTTCTTGGCCAGCTTGGTGCTTAGACCTGTGGGGTAGTGGTAGACAGCACTGTGCGCAGCGCGGCGGCAGCGCTGACTGTGGCGATGAAGGACGCTGTCTTGCGCGGGGCAGACCGCCACTGCAGGTTATTGGGAAGCGCACTGCACGTACCATTCTTAACGGTGCAGGCGTGCCCCTGCGCGCAGGCCGCTGCCAAGCAGACTTCATCCGCGTCCAGAACGGCGTCTTTGTGCAGGATGACTGCCGCGAGTGGTACTTCAGCGGGTACAACACCTGGCAGGTGCGCCCAGGTGGCCTGGCAGCCCTTGCGGCCGCTGTGACGCACTGAAGCCACCTGCTTGCGCATAAGGTAACAGCCTGACGTGCTGTGCGGCGCGCAGCCCATCGAGATGGCGCTGGATATGTGCTGCGGGGGCCGCGACGGCCTGAACGCGCAGTTTGCCGAAGCAGGTGCGGCGGCGCGGACGCTTCCTGCTGTGCCTAGTGTGGCAGGCATGTATGCGTGGGCCTGCAGCAACCGGACAGAGACGCCGGTCAGCAGGACAAGCGGCTGAGCTGGACGCAATAAACTCCCAGTACCGTTGTCCGCCTCTCAGAGGGCACCTGCCACAGAGCGAGACATGCGCTCTGCTTGGCCAGCAGCTCAGAGCGGGAGAGTTCCTTTGCACCTGTGGACGGCACACGGAAGCCTGCCCTGCATGCGCGCGCAGCGCGCAACAACATGGGCGTGGTGCGCTTCTTCGGCTTCCCCGCGATGCGCGGCTTCAACTTGCAGACGCGGCCGGGGCAGTACACGGAGCAGGCGTTTGTGGGCATTGACCGCGTGATCGCGGCTGCCGCAGACCATGGGTGCGCGCCGCCCTGCGGAGCTTCCAGGGAAGCCACGACTGGTTGTTCAAGTCATCTCTCCTGTGATAGCACTGGCATGAAAGGCCTGCAGGCGGCCGTGGCCGCAGAGTAGTGCTGCAAGTAGGTGTGTGAGACACACTGGAGTGGCAGGCATCGGGACAAGCATGTCCATCACCCTGTCCTGTACAGGCTCACCGACATCCTGCGTGCGTGCACACCAGCGTGCAGCTGCGTGACCAGCGCCGCGCGCGCAGGCTCAAGGTGCTCATCGCGCTCACGAACAACTGGAACTACAACGACCTGCAGACTGACTGGAAGTGCGCGCCTGCCTCCCCAGCCCTGCATGCAGCACGCCGTGTAGCTCATGTCTGCTTTAGGGTAGATTAGGGCTGACCACCTCGTAGTGCCGCCTGCGACACCAGCTCTGCATGCAGCAGATGGGTTGTAGGTTGTGTGGCTTGTGTCTGCACGCGCAGCTCCGCGGGCCGACCCCACTGTGTTGTCCATCAGCGCTTGGTTCCGTATGCGCGCGACGCCGCAGGGGCCACATGCCCTCTGACGCCTGCCCATGCCTTGGGCAGGGACGCCGCAGGGCCCTTGCATCGGCTATCGTGCGACGGGCTCGCTCACGCGCAGGTGCAGTAGCGCCTGCACGGGGCTGAGGCCGCATCGGCGTCGCGCGCGGCCGCAGGTGCAGCTATACCAACTGGTCCAGCAGCGCGACCCAGTGCGACGACTTCTTCTCCGACCGCGGCGCGATCCAGGCGTACAAGGACCACGCGCGCGCGTTCCTGGGCCGCATCAACACGCTCACCGGCCGCGCCTACAGCCAGGACGAGACCGTCTTTGGTGCGCCCTACCCTACGTCTTCATGCGCCCTACCCTACCCTATGCGCCTGGCGCCTAGGCGCCCATCCGGCCTGCAGCGCCCCGCTCTGGGCGTGGTCGCCACTTGCGCCGCGCCAAACAGCGCCATGCCAGGCAGGCATGAGCCTGCCCAAGATGCGCACCGTCCAGGCGCAGCCTGCCGTACCGCTGGGCTGCCCGGTCGGGTGCAGAGGCGGCGCGGCGCGCGCAGGCTGGAACCTCATCAACGAGCCGCGCTCGGCCAAGGCCAACGGCGCGGCCGAGGTGCAGGCCTGGGTGGCGGAGGTGGCGCCGTTCGTCAAGGCGCTGGCGCCGCGGCAGCTGGTCACCATCGGCGAGGACGGCTTCTACCAGGCCGGCAACTGCGAGGCCTCCTAGTGCGCCCCGGGCTTGGGTTGAAATCAGGGCAAGGGTGGGATGACTAGGTCCTCTGTCGCGTCAGGGACGCGCACCGCGGCAGCAGTTCGCAGGATACCGGCGGTGCCTGTCACGGGGGTGGCCGTCAGGCCCAGTGTGTGCGTGCGAGCTCATGACCCTTGCGCACCTCACACGACAGCTCTAGGCGCGGAGCTTTGGGTCAGAGTGTTCGTGGAGTGGAGTCAGTGACCCCTATTTCGAGAAGACTGCGCATGACCAGCACTGCTTCAGCGACCTCATGGGCAGGCTGCCTGCATGGCAAGCACTAGAGCAAGGGCCCTGGCCCGACTGGCGGCTGTCCGCGCGCAGCATCAACCCGGTCAACAACGGCGGAGGCGGCCCGTGGCCCATGCAGACCGGGCAGGACTTCCTGCCAAACCACCTGGGTGCGCACGCGCGCACGCGCTGCCCGCCACCAGGGCGACTCTGGGCAGGCGCAACGCCATGTCATGGTCACTGCACACTGCGACACGTGACGGGCAGCTCGTGCAGGTATGGTGTAGGCGCCCCCCCTGTGGGAACACGACGTGTAGGAATGCGCAGGCGGCTCCTCTGTACATCAGTCTGCATCTGCGCGGCGCCCCAAGGCGTGAATATGCGCGCGCGCGCGCAGTGGACGGCATCGACTTTGCAGCCGTGCACCTGTGGCCGGACAACTGGGCGCGCACGGACATGCAGTTCAGCCAGAACTGGCTCTGGTCGCACCTGGTGCAGAGCGAGCGCCGCCTGGGCAAGCCGCTCGTGCTGGAGGAGTACGGCAAGGACGTCGGTGCGCGCCGCGCCCCGCGCCCCTCGCTTCCCCCGCCGCTGCCTCCCTCGCTCGCAAGCCGTTCGTGAACATGCGTCCTGGCGTTTCCCCTGCTGTATAATTACTGATCCGCACGTCCGCCAGCCATTCATGAACGTGCGCGCCTTCATATATGGATATGGATCCACAAGCACCTGCACAGCTGCCACGCGCACACCCATTCTGCTGATTTGCTTCCCTCTGTGCAGCGCGGGACTCGGGGAACCAGTGGGGGCCTGTTCCGGCCGGCGCCGCCCAGAGCCGGCGCAGCCCCGCAAGCGCGCGCGCGGCGGCGCGCAGGCTACTTCAACGGCGACGCCAGCACGGAGTACCAGACGTTCACGGAGCAGTGGCAGCACTATCGCCAGGCGTACAACGTCGCCGAGCTCAGCCTGCAGCAGGGCCGCGGGCTCAAGGGCATCATGTTCTGGCACTGGGCCGGCGTGGACGACAACGCGCCCAACGGCGAGGGCTCCACCATCTGTGCGCCCGCGGCCTCCGCGCCGAACTAGGTCTTACACCCTCATGGTTACCATGCTAGGGCGCCAGACAGGGTGGACAACGATGCGTTCACCGGCGAGGGCTCCACAATGTGTGCGCCCCCGACCTCGCCCGCCCGCAGGTCTTAAACCCTCGAGGGCACCATAGTTAAGGCGCTGGGTCGGCGCAGACGGCGGCGCGCCCCCCGGCAAGGGGCCACTTCACACTCTGCTTGCACCACAACCCGATTGCAGGTCCTGCCATGCGGTGCACGTGCTGCCTTTTACGCTCTTACGCCTGTACTGCTGCCATGTCCACCTCCGTCCCAATCATGATTTACCTCGAATTGCGCAACTGTTCATCCCCCAGCACGAGAGGTCCATGCCTGTACCTGTGACGGCACCCTGTGACGGTACCCTGGTAGTCCTCAACAAAACAAGTGCCTGTGCACCCTGCCCCAACCCGTTTGCAGTATCCCGTCTCCAACACCCGCCTCTCCCTGAGAGCGGCTGCCGTGCTGCGCGCAGTCTCAACCTCCGGCGTGTGGCGCGACATCATCGTCCCCTTCAGCGGGGAGGTGGCCGCCTTCAACGCCAACGCATCGCGCCCGGTCGTGCTCAACTGCGTGCCCGTGCGCAGCGCGGCGGGCGCGCCCGCGGGCGCACAGGGCGGGGCGGGCGCCAACCCTAGCCCTGGCTCCGGCGCCAACCCGCGGCCGGCCAACACAGCGGGCCGCCGCCTGAAGCAGATCGGGGGGATCGACCCGGGCGTGCTGCCCGCGGACACGGCGAACGCGGCAGCCTTCCCGGAGACTGCTTCGGCAGCGCCGGCACCCACCACTGCGCCGGGGACCGGCAGCGGTGCAGGGAATGTTGCGCCCGGGGTGCGTGCCCCACCCTGCACAGTGCAACGCCCACCTTCTGCACAATCATATTCCCAAGAGCCTAGCCCTAATAACATGCCTGCTACATTGTGACACGCTCAACTACACCCTATCATGCCCGCTACACTCGCCCTTGCTTTATCAGGTGGGTACTGTTCTGCACAGGTGTGCACAGCTGCTACTCGCACCTCAAGTTGCAGGGTAGGGTGCGCTGTGGCCATACTGGAAACACAGCATTACGTAGCTGACTACGGGCAAGCTGTGCCGCAGGCTGCACCTGCGGTGCGGACGGGGCCCCGCCTGCAGTGGGCGGCGTCCGGGACGCCGGCCGCGGCAGTGCCGGCTGTCGCCATCGACCCGATCACGCCCGTCGTCCCAGCTGCAACGCGCGCGCCCGCGCCAGTGGCTGCGCCCATGGCGCCAAACCCTGCCACAAACCCTGTGGCACCGGTCATCCCGGCCATAAACCCTGCGGCGCCCGTCGTCCCGGCTGTGGTTCCTGCGGCGCCCGTCGTCCCAGCCGCCACGCCCGCGCCTGTGCCGCCCGCTGCGCCTGTAGATACGCCGGCGCCGGTGGCGGCGGTCCCTGCGACTCCAGTGGCGACGCCGGCGCCAGCGGCGGCGGCGCTGCCAGCAGACACGCCGGCGCCCGTGGTGCCCGAACCTGGCACTGCCGCAAACCCCGCAGCGACGCCAGTCCCGGCCGCCCCCGTGCAGCCGAAGCCGGCCGGCGTGGCCGCGCCGCCAGCCGCGGCGCCCGGGGCGGAGGCCGCCGTCGCTCAGCCCGTCGACATCACGCCCCCGCCGGCGGCAGCGGCGGTGCCGATCTTCCCAAACCTGCCCGCGCCGGCTGCCGAGCAGCCGGCCACCCCGGCCGCCGCTCAGCCAAACCCCAACCCAACCCCGGTCGAGCCGGCCGCCGTGCCGATGCAGCCGGCCGCAGCGGTGCCCGCAGCGGTGCCGGGCGCGGTGGCCCCCATTGCCGGCCCTGGTGTCGTCCCTGCGCCGGCGCCTGCACCGCTGCCTGCCGCGCCTGCCGTACCTGCGCCCGCGCCAGCGCCCGCGCTGCCCGCCGTGCCGGCGCCCGCGCCCCTGCCCGCGGCGCCCGCCCCCGCGCCGGCCGCGCCGCAGCTGCCGGGCTTCCTGGGGTCGACCTTCCGGACGCCCGCCGGCCTGAACGCTGGCAACGTCAACGCGGCGGTCACATGCGGAGCGCCCTACTAGGCGGTCACATGCGGAACCCCCTACTAGGGTGGGGATCTGTATTCTTGCGTGCTATGGAGGGAGGTCTGGCTCTAGCGAGAGTTGCCTGCAGCGTTGCGGGCGCTCGCAGGCCGCACACAGTCGAGCGGTGTGAGTGGCGTGAGGGCTTTGGGTGCTGGCCAGCCTGGGTGGCCTGCGTGCCAGCAGCGGCCCTGTCGTGCAGCCTATATGAGCGCTTGTGTGCATGCGGCGTCAAGAAGCAGCTATGATGATGGGTTCGGCCTGCCCGCACTGCCCGCCTTCAGAGCGCTGCGCATGTGTGCGAGGCCGCACGGATGCAACGAGTCTGAGCGGGCATGCCTGCTTCGCTGGACGCTGTCTGCCGTCGGCTCCCCCGCCGCATTGGCTTCTTGACGGCCCGAGCTTGAGTGCATGAAGGCCAGCTTGCAGCGAGTAGCATGCCGCTGGCGACCGCCCTCGAGGCTGCCGAGGGCGATGCAAAAGGTGCAGGGACACTGGGCTGGCTCTACATGATGTTGTTGAATGCGGCGGGCCTGGGTTGTGTGTCTGCGCGGGACGTCGAGCAACCTCCCTTGATTTATACGTCTCTATTGACGCCCCTTGCTTGAGGCAGAAGAGAAGCTTGCATTGTCAAGTGCGCTGCTGCGCATGCAACGGCGGGGTCTTGCTGTTTTGGCGCTGCCGCCACAGTCTGAGTCTGTATGAGTCGTCGTCTAGCTCTAGGTGTTTAGGTGGTCGTGAACTTGACAGCATGAGCGCTTGGCGGCATGTAGCTTGTCACCACTGGACTGCCTTTGGAGCAGGGTGTTCTTTTGGGTTGCGCACTGTGGTCCGCAACCGCATTGTTGAATGCTTTTAGGCAGCGCATGCATGTTGAGACTGGACTTTGCGCATCAGCCGTCTGCCACCCATGTACTTTGCCGGCTGGATGGCGTACTAGAGAGCCCCAGCATGTACACTGCTGCGCACACTGCCGATTCTACGGCGGTGCTTCTGCTCATCTGGAGCACGGGTGTAACTGGCTTACAACCGAATATCCACAGTACTTCGCAGCACATGCCTGTCCTGGTGCATAGGGGGTATCCATACATTCCGCATCCCGGATAGGCCACAGCACAGCTGCGCTCCAGTCTGCCCGGCCCATCATGGCATCAACGTCCCCGCAGCCACCCCTGCTGCAAAGCATTAAACGCAGCAACGCTGGCACAGACGAAGTGGCTTGGTCAGAGGGGTATGCTTTGCAAAAGCAAGCCGGCCCCCTTGTCCGCCCCAAGGTTTAACTCCTGCACGCCTGACTACATGCACTGCTCACCACAGGCGGTGTGATTGTACACACATATTCAGAGTCAGACAGGCGGCATGCATGCGGCGCAGCCTGCAACAAACGGCGACACACGCGCCCCAAAGAGCCGAGCCGCGCAAAGAATGGCCCATCTTGACCCCGTCCTGACGTCCACTAGCAGCGCTCGGCAGCTCAGCAGCGTGGCGCGTGAGACAAAGCCCGTCAGTTCCGCGTTCCGCGTGCTGTTCAGCGCAGGGTCACTTGTTCGCATGCTCACTGCTTGCTTCGGTACTTCAGAGTTCAAGTCAACTGAGCCGCTGCGGGGGTGCTGAGCTTGGCCACAGCCACCTGGGCTCCTCAGCCACGGATGCGGACACCCCAGCCACCTAGCGCTGCAGGCGGCTGATGCGCCGCAGCAGCTGGATGCGCAGCATGAACAGGGAGAAGAAAACAGACAACAGCTTGTCCGCCAGAGACGCCTGACGACCTGGCATGACCTCCGCGACAGCACTGGGTGCGCAAAAGGCACAGTAGGCTGCCAGCTGCCAGCCAGCTCAGCTAGCTCCCGCCCGACTGCCTCCCGGACTTGCTGGTCACCTTCAGGCTGAGCGCCTCTGGAACGTAAGAGGGTTAGGGTCAGGGTTAGGCTCAGCGCTTCTGGAAGTTGATGGTGCGCAGCACAACAATGGCCATGAAGATGAAGAAGGCAGAGAAGGCGACCAGGGTGCCGACGACCCGGCCAATGTCATGCAGCTGGTAGCCGTACGTGTCGCTCAGGTACGCCTTGATCGTGGTCGTGCCCCCGCCCGGGATGGCCACCTGCGAGCCCCGCACCGCGCCAGCCTGAGGCGTGTTGCAGGCGCCGGCCCTCTTGCAGTGCAGAGGGACCCTACTGAAAAGCATTCAATTGCGCGCGTAAAGCGTTTCCGGTCCTTCAACTCCAAGCTTACGTTATGCCTGCATCACATGACACCATCACACCTACATCACGAGCAAGCAGGGCGCAGGACGGCTTAAACGTCCTGACAATCCCCAGCCTGCCCGAGTCGCATCAGGATGTCTGATCTCTATGTGAGTCGCATAAGGATGTCTGATCTCTGTGTCAGACCACGCCACAGGCAGGCTGAAGCAGGGGCGCGCCTCCTCCTCACGGTCCCCCAGCTGCGTGACGATGATGCCATACCTGCAAGCGCAGATCGCCACATCAGGGCTAGCAGACAGAACGGGATCACCACCGGGACGCTGTAAGTCCACAACAACTCAACACAAGCACTATCCCGCCCTGTTCAACGACGGCAACCCCGCGAGACAAAATGCACAGGCACTACAGCAGGGCGCTCCGCACGCAGCCGCCCGGCATGCGAAGCCGCCAGCTCGCCCATGGACTGGCGCGCAGGCATGCACGCACAGGCTCCGCCGCATGGGCTGTCACAGAGAGTGCAAGGAATACGCAGGGTGCAAACGCAAATCAGGGACATGTCTGGGTGCAGGGAGGGCCCGCGCACAGGCTGTAGGCGATCGGGTTGATGTACAGGTACCAGCTCCACCAGGGCACCATCTGCGCGTGCCCGATGAGGAAGCCCGCAAACAGGTTCCTGCGCACGCGCGCCGCCCGCCGCCGCTCAGTCTGCAGCAGGTGCACATATGGAAGCCCCTTTGATGCATGAAAAAGTATGGCTCTGTAGTGCTACTAACCCTGCTCGGCAGACATGCAGGCGCGCAGAACGCCGCTGGCCAGGCACCATATGCGTCGGCTTTGTCCTTGCAGCAGCCGGTTGTGAGCGAGGCAGATAAATCTTGCAGTGACTAGACTTTCTGGTGCGAGTGCATGATCTGTGGGAGTGCTGGCGTGCTCGGCCTCCCCTGTGGGGACCCTGTGCTCATGACTGAGCTGGCGGCAGCTTAACAGGGCGTCAGGGGCGTGCAGGGAAGCGCGCCCCTGACAAGAGCGGCACCATAGGCCGCAGAAACCTCGCACATGGCGCGTTTATCACGGGGACAAGGTCTCATGCGCCCCTGACAGAGCCGCACCACAGGCCGTGCAAATCTCGGCAGACCAAAACAGGGACAGGGCCGCGCGCGCCGCCGACAGGGCTCGCACCAGAGGCCGTAGAAGAAGCCGGAGAGCGTGGAGGCGAAGCGCAGGTCGGGCGTAATGTAGACGCCCATGATGCCGTAGAAGCTCATGAGGTCCAGCGTCAGGTAGATGATCAGCAGGTACCAGAAGAACTTGCCTGCGCGCCGCGCCGCAAGCGTGAACAGCGCGCAGCGCCCCCCCGCCCCGCGTCCGCGCGCTCGTGAGCCCGCAGAAGCAGCTGTGCGGCCCTCTGCGCCAGGCGCATCAGGCGAGGCAGAACGGCGCTGACGCTACCACGGCAGGCAGGCAAGGCAGGTGCGCGCAGCGCGGCGCGTCTGCTACGAAGTGAATGAAGCGCGGGTGCAGTGAATGCGGGTCAGAGAGCACGAGCCCCACCTGCCTCCATGTCGAACTGCAGCATGAAGTAGGAGATGACCGAGAACAGGATCGCCTGCACGGCGCGCCCCACCGTCAGCCAGCGCGTCTCCCCGGACACACAGCCTGGACACCGGCAGCGGCAGGCACCGCAGCAAAGCTGCTGCACACACGCGCCGTGTCAAGCTCAGCAGCGCATGCGCGGCGCTTGCAGGCGCCCGGGGAAGCGAGGCCTGCTCAAACACATGAACACCCCTGCCTGGCAGCTGCATGGGGTTTGAGCCCTGCGCAGGGTGCCGGCAGCGCGCAGCACCTGGACCAGGTTGTACGGCACCTCCACGACGCACTGCGCCAGCGCGAACGGCAGGCTGCCGTACATGCCTGCGCGCGCGCGCGCCCTCAGGCCCCGGCCCGTGCGCCAGCCCAGCTGCACCCGTGGCCGCACCCAAGCAAGCACAGCATGCGCTCGCTGCCGGGTGCGCGAGCTCCGATGCAGCCTTGCGGCGCTATCCACCTTGCTCTAGACCTTACACAGCACGCGCGCGCTGCCGGCTGCGCGAGCTCTGATGCAGTCTCGCCACGCCCTCCACCTAGCCCCGTCTTCCACTCTGCCCTAAACCCTTAACCCAACAGAGAAGGCGGGCGCGCGCCGGCCGCGCGCTCGCGGTACGACACCGCGCGCTCCTCGGACGCCACCGGCTGCACCGTGCGGCTGTTGATGATGCCCAGGAACAGGACGCTGAGGTAGAGCGAGCCCATGACATTGGCCACCGCCTGCAGCGTCCCCCTGCGCGCGCGCGGGCGCCCCGCTCACGCGCCGGCCGCTGCGCAGGGCCATCCCCAGGCAACAGCGCACGGCGGCACGACGTAGAGGCTTGCACGTGCGCCATCGCCCCGCGATGCATTGTATGTATAACTGCGTCTTCGCCTGCAGAGCACCCACAACAGCCGCGGTGTGTTGCCGGGACGGGCGAGATCAGAGCGGTCCGTCGCAGCACCGCGCGCACACCCCGGCACCAGCATAGAAACAGCGCTCCGCAGGGTCACTCTACTTGAGGAAAACATGGCATGTATGGTGCAAGGCAGCTACCAATCAGGCCAGATCATGACATATTTAAACATAATAGGACGGCCGGGGGAGGGGGGAGAGCTAGCGCGCCTCTCCTGGCCGACGCCCCACAGGATGGACCCGAACAGCAGCGCGAGCACGCCCGCGAACACGAAGCGCGTGCCGTTGTAGGGCACGTTGCGCCAGTAGCTCTGCCAGAACTTCCAAAAGATGAGCGCAAACTGCCGAGTGGCCGGCTGCGGGTAGCGCGTGCGGAATTCCAGCGGCTGGGCGCCCGGCGGCGGCTCGCTCAGCTCCGCGATGAGCCGCTCGTTGCGCCTGCGCGCCAGGCGGGCGTGGCGCCGGTGAGTGCGCGGCACGTCAAGGATGGCGCTGAGCTACCCACACGCTTTGCTCACAGCTCTCCACCTTGCTGCCTGCATTCGCGGCTGCTCAAACCGAGCAGTCCATGCCCAACACGCTGCCACGCCCAAGAAGCTGCCTACGCCCAGCACTTCGTGCTCAGGCGCATGCTGGCCGCCACACCGCAGCATTCGCCATGTTCACTCGGCTGAGCACGACCGGGGGGGCGCCAGGTGCGCCGCATGCGGCGCTGCCAGGCGCGGCGGGGCCAGGGCGCACTGGAACAGCGGGCTGTTGTGGTACACCTCGGCAAAGTCGACGCCGATGCTGCCCTCCATCGCCGGCGTGCTCACCTGTGCGCCGGCGGTCCTCATGCCGCTCCACCCAGCGCCCAGTGCAGCCCCCATGGTCACACACATTCCACTAAAAACCGAAGGGCATGTGCGCACCCGCCGCCATGGCTACAGTGCATGGCTTTCAAAACAGTGCATTGCCGCTCACATATCCGGGAGCGGGAGACAGCCCGCAGGTTTGCAGCTCAACGTCGGGCCAAAGCTCAACGTCGGGCCAAAGAAAAGAGCAGATTTATCGCACGAGGGTCTGCGACTCTGCAATGCTGAGCGGGGCACTGCCGCGCACGCACCTGCAGCATCCATGTGGCAGGGTTGAGCCCGTCCGCCAGTGTAGGCACCCCGGGTATTGCCTGCACCAACACCACTGTATCAGCCTCAGTCTCACTTTCGTTGGGTACGCACAGACTGGCGACACCACCCCGGGATACAGCACACGAACCTGGCAAAGCGATAGGCGGACGTGCCAGTCCAGCATGCAGTTGCAGCAGTAAAACACGCTATATAAGCCACGTCGCAGCACTTACAATGTTCAATCAAGCGCGCGCCTGGAAGTACTCCACGAGCTTGCGCGAGCGCTGGCCCAGCGGGCCGTGGTAGGTGATGAAGCCGCCGGACTTCATGAGTAGCAGGTCGTCGAAGGCTTCGAAGATGTCGATGCTGGGCTGGTGGATGGTGCCTGCGCCCCGGGGCAGGTTGCGCGTTGTCAGGCGCACAGGCTAAAACTGCTTGACTGCGCACCGGAGCAGTCCCTGGGCACAGGGGCTTGTCTTGCTTCTGTATATGTTGACATACAATTTTCAGTGTCCTCTATTGTACGAACTTCATGGAAGGAGATAGCATGTAAAAGGATGTGTTGCTCCTGGAGTCAGCAAGAACGATGCTGCCAACATGTGTGAAGCACTGTGTAGCAGCACGGGTCATACTTTTGCTCGTGCTCGAGCTCAGGCCCCTCACACACTCGCACTCGCAAGGTCTGGCGGGTGCCAGCTGCGGGCGCTTACACACGATGGTGCGTCCAGTGGAGACGATGTTGCGCACGCTCCGCATGACAATCGCAGCCGCGCGCGCGTCCAGGCCTGCACCAGCGTTACCGTCAACACAAGACATGAGGGGTGTCAGGTCCTATGATGAGACGCTTTTGCCGCGCCTGGCATCGTCTGTGGCTGCACATGAGGTCACATGGCGCAATACTAGAAATGCCCGCATGCACAGATCTTTCAGGCCTCATGCCACAGGCTCCACAGACGCAGGCGTATGCGCACCGCTAGTCGGCTCGTCCATGAACACGATGCTGGGGTTGGCGACCTGCACCATGTCCGCCAGCACTATGTCAGCACCAGCTACTCCGTCATGTTTCAAGAGCTGCCTTCCAGTGTCAGCATCTTTGGCAATGCAGCCTTCACGTTCAGCAACACCACTGCTCCGCAACATGCAAGCCGCGGCTCGCCACTTCAAGTGGCAGCTCGTCAGCTGTGCAAGGCCAGACAGCCGCAAGCAACCACTTGTGCACTCTAGCTTGTTGCTGAGTCTTGGCAGTGCACGAGAACCGCCGGAGTGCGTGAATGCAGCCCGCACCAGCTCGACCGCGATGGTCAGTCGCTTGCGCTGCTCCACGCTGAGCCCCGACGAGCCGGGCCGCCCGACCAGCGCCTGCGCGAGCGGCTGCAGCTCCACCAGGTCCATGATCTGCGCGGCGCGCCTCGCCGGTCGAATGGCATTTTGGCCAGCAGCCACGCCGCAGGTCAGCATGCAGTGCCCACTACTTCAAAGGCGTGCTTTGCACACGCATTGGCTACACAACGGGGCTCCAGTCTTGCATGCATACAGCCTCGGTAATGTCAACACCATATACAACCCTAACGGATGAAGGCAGTTCCCAGAAAAGACCCCCCAGAATATTGGCCGAAGCCAGAGACAGCACACAAAGCGAGCAGGCGGTTCGGACCTCGCCGACGAACGCGTAGACGGTGCGCACGGGTGTGCTGGCCGGGTGGCGCAGGCGCGCGGAGAACACAAGCGACTCCAGCACCGTAAGCTGCGGACAGGGCAGCAAGCAGTTGGTTGCTATGCTGCTGCACGAAGCGGTCTGTCTTCGAAGCGATACGTGACCAATCAGACACTCGAGGTGTGACGACAAGCACAGTGCGCACGAGAAGGGAAAGGAACGCTCTGACAGAACATGGGTTCTTGAAATCGATACGTATATTGCCCCATATATGTAACGAAAGCCTCCAGATATCCGATGGAAGAACAGGGAGCGCCAGGCCTGCACCATGGGAGAGTGGATGTCGGTCTGCTCCACGTACCCCATCACGCGCGCAAACGTGTGCTGCTCCTTCGGGAAGCCCCCCACACGAATGTCCCCCGTGATGGTGCCCGCTGCGCGGCAGTGCCAGTGTGCACCCTTCAGTGCCTTGCCCGCATGCATTGCACAAGTTGCCGCGGGTGCAGAAAGGCGTGCATTGACACGCAACTGCGACCCTCTGCTTAAAGGCCCGCAGGCACGCAGGCTCAGCCTTGCAAAGCATGCGCAACACACTGGCCATGCAGCCCCAGACACATGTCAGAACACCCCTCAACTTCCCTGGCCAGCCGCCCATGCCTCATGGCGCCACAGACCAGCAGACCCCCCACAGCCGCAGCCAGCCCGCGAGCGCGGGTGGGCTGGCGTACTGGTCTTGCGCCCGGCGATGACGTCCATGAGCGTCGTCTTGCCCGCGCCGGACGAGCCGACCAGCGCGGTCAGCACGCCCGGCCGGAACGCGCCGCTGCACGCGCGCAGCAGCTGCAGCATCGGGCGGCCCTCCACCGCGACCGCGCGCGGCGTGTTCTCCAGCTCCTGCCGCCAGGAACACGGGGGCTCGGGGCTGGGGATACGGTGGGGTTTGGGTTTGGTTCAAGTAAGCGGGACGTCCACAGATCAACCGACATTGATGTGCTCTGCTCGCGCCACGGCATGCAAGCATTTGCCTGACAGCATAGCACCTTGGACACATGAAGAGACGGTGAGCTTCAACAGGGCCAGACAGCCCTGGTACTACAACCAGTCAAGTAAGAGGACGCTTTGTGAGGGGAGCCGGCGCGCCTTGGGCAGCGGAACGTAGTAGGACAGCTCGCGGAATGTCAGGCACAGCGGCGTGAAGGGAAGGCTCATGCCGCGGCGCGCGACCGCGCCGCCCGGCAGCAGCCCGCTCTCCGCGCGCCGGCTGGCCGCGACCAGCTCGCCCAGGCCGTCCATGCTGCGGCGCCGGCTGGCGCTGGCGCGGCGCGCGTCGCTGGACCGCCGCCGGCTGGCGCCCGGCGGGAGCAGCCCCCCTGCGCCGCCGCACGCCGCACATTGCTCCCCTGCTCTGCGCCAAAGACTGCACATGCGGCAGGACGCGCACGACTCCCTCGCCCCGCATCACACGTGCACACCGCGACGAGCGGCTGCGCGGCTTGTGGGTCCTGTTCTTAGCAAGAGCCCTTCTTGTCCACAGCCCGCCAAGGGTGACGGCAGAGCGGGTTTGGCACCGTTCGTGGCCGTCGGCGGCGTCATGCCATGCTTCACGGGGCCGCCATACTCCGCTGCCGCATGGCCGTTGGTTGCGGCCGCCGCTCCCTCGGCATACTCGCCCTCGTGCGCCGTGTCGCGCTCCTGCAGCCTGTGCGCGCTGCCGGCAGGCGGCGCCGCGCCGTTGGCGGTCGCCGCGCCGCGCGCCTCCGGCGCGCCGCGCGCATAGTCGGCCTCGCGCGCGGTGTCGCGCGCCGCCAGCTCGAGCGCGCCTGCGCGCCCGGCGGGCGCTGAGCGCCGCAAGCCGCGTCGCAGCTCGCAACCGCGCTGTCTGTTTTTGAAAGGCAGGGCGCGGTGCGCGGCGGCTTGGCGCCCTGGCACTACTGGCAGGTGTGAATACGCTGCTTGCTCTGGTAGAGCAGCACGCGATGGCGAGCAGCGCATCACAGCTCTGGCGAGCGCGGACGCTGCTCACCGCCCACCCATCCTCCTGCAAGCACGCGCCGCGCGCCTTTGGACAGGCCGTTGCGCGCGAGGGCGCCGCCGGCCCGCGCGCCGCTGGCGCCGTCGGCGGCGACGTGCAGGTCGGCGGCGCGCAGCTTGGCGCTGACGGCCGCCGCGGCGGCGCGCTCGGCCTCCTCGCCCTCCTCGCCCTGGTCCTCGCGCATCGTGACGGCCGGCTTGCCCAGCGCTGCGCGCGCGCGCAACCCGCTCTCAGGCGACCTGGCGCGTCATGACCGCTGGCATGCCCAACACGGCGCGCGCGGCGCACCCGCCACCGGGCAGCCCAGAAGACCACCCGCCGTGTATGACCTGCCTCTTGAGCACACACCTTCACAGCAAAACCCAGGTGTAGGATGAAAGGCCCAAGAGACGGTGCAAACGGTGGCTTGTTCTGTACCATGATGATACCTGCATGCCAATCAAAGCGCACTAACTTCCAGAGCGGGCCGCTGGCGTATTTGCGCCTGCCTTGCAGCGCACGGTTCAGGGTCTGGCTCCCAGACTGGGATGATTTGGGATCCAAGCAAGGCTGGGCTGGCAGTGCGCACGGTCGAGGTATGCGTGGCAGAGCCATGTGCCGATGTTGAAGAGGATGGTGGAGAAAATGATGACGCCCACGCCCAGCCTGCAAGGAAGCAGCAGGTATCTCCGGTGAGCACATAGTCATGCAGCAACTTCCGCAGCGCTTGCACCTGGAGGAGAGCGCTGAGCACAGCCGCCGTAGAGCGAA